>Ga0123342_1006635_pt1 | contig 15899 bp, 9 predicted proteins | sample Turbeawhitnodule_FD_89960 | JGI IMG/M metagenome (GOLD analysis project Ga0123342, IMG submission 89960) | Root nodule microbial communities of legume samples collected from Mexico - Turtle bean Mexico white nodule | ecosystem: Host-associated > Plants > Roots > Nodule | place: Mexico: Nepantla... | reverse complement strand
TCCTTTTTTTTTCTTTTTTTTTTTTGATATTGTTGTTTTTTTTTTTTTTTTTTTTTTCGTCTCTTTTCTTTTTTTTGTTTTTTTTTTTTGTTTTTTTTTTTTGGGGTTATTTCATTTGATGTTTTTTGGGGTTTTTTTTTTTTTTTTTAACTGCATCTGAATATTGTCACCTTACAACTTTGGTTAGGTTGGTTATTTTAGGATTCTTAGGTAGAGAGAGTGTAGAGGTTTTTTTATTCTCTATCACTGCTACATTCTTGAGTGTAGTTGGTATGTTCCTACACGTTTTTACTGTCTTTGTTGCAGTTTTGGTTGGGTGTAGAGGTTTTAGGTTATATACAAATGGATACTTTATGCAACTGCCTTTATTGTAACCATTTTTTTCCCTTTTTTTACATGGGTTAAAACATTCTTAGTGTTTCTTTATTATATATTTTTTTTAGATAAAAAAAAAAAGTTGATTAAACTCTATAGAAGCACGTGAAATCATCACTAGAAAGTTCAAACATACACTATAAGAAAAGAAAAAATAGTTTTAATGGAGTTTATTTTTATATTATTCAATGTTAAAATCTTTATTAAGTCATTTATTTAGGATTGCAGTTTCCCCCACTAAATCAATCCAGGAGAACGTGTTAACTGGGGGTTTTTTATACCTCAGGAAAAGTCTTTTAGAACCCCTGTTAACTATCATGGGTTTAAGAATCTTCATAAAATACTATGGGTTTCAAAATCTTTGTAAAATACAATGAGTTTCAAAACCTCTATTCAATACCATGTGTTTAAAAACCTCCGTAAAATACCATGAGTTTCAAAATTTTCATAAAATGACTTGCTGTTTGAAATAACATTCAACCCGATTTTTCATCATCTCTAATGATCCTCCTGACTTCTCTCTTCCACCGAAGACACACTACTCTCCGACATTAGGCTCAATGGCCACCAATAGTAGTCCTAGCAAGGAATTACAATTTAGCCACACTTATATCTATTACATCAAAGGAGAAGAAACAATAAAAAAAGTATTATCTTCTTCTTACTCCAATATTGCTTCTTCCATCACCTTACTACTCCAACTTGGGTCAAGCCACTGTTACCTAACTCGACAACAACTAGTATTTATCACTGCTTTATATATCCTAAATAATTTCATTATCTGTCATATGTGAGTTTCAAAGTCGTGTGTGTTCTCGGCTAAAGATTGCAAGAATATATTGTGAGGAAAAATTAACTTTATTACTTATCACTTTCACATTGAATAAATTATTATATGCATTTTAAAATAAAGGCCTTAATTTAAAATATTTCAAAATTATGAGAATTAAATATTAAAAATTATAACTAAAACTAAAATTGCAGATAAAATATACGTATATCAAAAGCCTAAACAAAATAAGTCAGGTTTTTTGAACTATGAGCTCATAACAAAAAGAAAAATAGGAATTATATAAACCAACTACCATCAATCATAAGAAATATGCAAATAATGTTGAAATACTTATTATCCAAGATTAGTTGTTGAAATACTTATTATCCAAGGTTATTTTATGAAGTTTTTAAAATAAATTTTTGAAACTTTAGAAAACTTATTTGTAATGTAAAGTTACACTTTCAAAATTTTAGAGAATTTAATTATAAAATATATTAAAATTATATAGTTTTTAATTATTTATTTATAAATAGATTTAATTATTTTTATTTATTGAAGTTTGAAAAATCTTGAGTGTTTTATTGAGGTTCTACAATAAATATTTGGAATTTAACGAAGGTTAAAAAAAACTCCGTTATTTTGTTGAGATTTTAGAATAAACCTTTGAAACTTACTGAGACTAGACCAACAAGAGAAAAACATTTCTAAAATAAAAAATTTCTTAAATAATCTTATTCTAGCTCAAGATAAAAAAAAAACCATAGGTATGGTAGTAAACATGGGTAAGGTTCTCATAGACATAAAAGTGTTCATAATCATAGTCCTCCCCATAGTAATGAAGACTATAATAGGCGCCATAATACAAACTAATATTAAAACCCTCCTAGATACCATACAAATAGGTCTCATTATGTGCCCGAGAACCTAAGATCGACCTTCCCCCTTTTATGGTATAACAAATATAGATGATTAGTTAAATTGGGAGATAAAGGTAGAACAAATTTTTAAAAGCCACCACATAGATCATGAGAGGAGGGTTACTTTAGAAACCTTAGTTTTTAGGATGCTACAATGACCTAATGGACTACATATACTAAATATCTTAGTTTACACCACAATCCTCAAATCAAATATTGGAATGAACTTAGATCACCTCATAGAAATTATACCTATGAAAATTGGACATATTATACATGGTCGTCCTTGGAAATTTAACCATAATACCTTTCATGCAAGTCATTCAAATAAAATCTCTTTTCATTTTCAAGATCATAAATTCATCTTATGTCATTTGACACCTACAACAGTACAAGAGGATGAAATAAAATTAAAAACATAAATAGAGAATGAAAAACAAAAACTTAACAAAAATAAAAAGATATAAGACAAGTCCTCCACTCCTTCTAAACCTCTTTGCTTACTTACTTCATTGTGGGAAAAAGGTATTTGTAGCACATCTCCTTATTTAAGAATAACACAATCATACATTTCTTGTTTATACCAATGGATGCCCACCAAATATTTTTACTCTTTTTTTCTTCTTATTTTGTTTACTATCTTTTTCAGGTAGATCCATGAACTTGATGCAGGTTGATCATAATCTATTTCCAATAATGACACACCCACAACCAGATATGAGAACAAATTCTTTTGAAGTGAGGAACCTGATGGAGGACCATTCTCAAGTTTCAATTCACCATACACAGAGCCAAGAAAAGAATAATGTACAAGATAAATATTGTCTTAGCCTTTATAACAATTGTAAAAACATAGCGTAGATAATTCTTCAGGTCTTATATTTGTGGACCATTTCTAGAGTAGGTTGTCAAATAATTCAAAAGACACTCTAGAAACCCTCATTCGTCATACAAACAAGGGTTTCTAAAGCATCTTAGAAGGCTTGCACGATACCTCTTTAAGCTACTAGAACTCACCATGGTTAAGCTTGCTTAACTAGGATTATGGTAGCTTAAAGAGCAAGCTACCTTCATCTTCTTCACCTATAAATAGGTGACTTCTACCATTTATATTCAGATTTGACATATACTGAATGAGACTCGTGAGTATTCAGAATCATTCTCTCATAATCCTTCCCTTTGCTTGAGAGCGTAGAGGCATAGTGAAACCCTAGAAAGGTGGTCCAACCTTTCTCAAAATTTAGCACCACAATCACTTACATTCTTCACCAAATCACCTCCAATCTTTGGTGCATCTGCATCCTCTTTCACTACTACCTCAACTCCATTCCACAACAATCCACATGGATTGCATTAGGTGGAAAGTGAATCTCTTGTTGGTCAAAAGTTTATGAAATGTGCTAAAGATATAAGAGTTAGTTCAGGATCTTAAGATGATATTTTTGGTGATATACCCTCTTCGGAAGATGTCCGTGAATGAAATATTTTGCTAAAAAAAAAAGAACTCCTTGCCTCCTGAAAATTCTGATATTTTAGAAGGATCCTCTCATCACAAATCTGCAACTAATGCAACAATTCATAAATTAGTTGTTGCCAAATGGGTTACTTCTAAATTTGTTTCTCAAGATTTAGTATTGCAAATTGTTTTTTAATCTCTTTTAGGTGATGAACAAGAGGTTCAAGAGCCATGCCCGACCATCTTGCCAGTAGATAAAGTTGAATCTATCCTGGCTGATATTTTTTAGAATAAGCCAATTTGGTCTCTAAGTTATGAACTGAAAACATGGAAAATGAGGAACCATTAAGTGAAGACGATGAATTAGTTCAAACCTCCATCGAGACATCCTCCTAAAGCTAGAGTGAAAGCCAATAAGATGACCTCCTAAACAGGTCAACACAAGAAAAACTAATGGTATTGATGTGCAATAATATCATAGGATTTTATTACTGCAGTTGAAGTAAACGAGAGTCCATCTAATTAGATTATTGAGATTCAATTATTCCTCTTTGTTCTCTTCTTGGAAGCCATGCATTAGAGAAGGTTGTTTTCTTTGTCTTGTTACCCTTTTTTTTGTTTAAACTTTCAATGTAGTTGCTTAGACTACACTTCAAAATTTCCTTGTTTTTTATTTTTTTCGCATGAGTTTGATCTAGTCTCTCTATGTTTTTTTTTAGTTTTTATACTAGTTTTCATGTGATGACACATACTACTTAACATGAGTTTTAATAAAGAAAAATAGCACAATAAAAGAGTGTTTTTTAAAAATCATAAAGCTAATAATTTTTTGACGTTATTAATAATGTAAAGAAGTATTGAAACTGAAAATAACATAGATGATCCAAAAATGTATAATTTATCAAAAATAAATTTGAGTTTGATAACATTTAAAAAAATATCAATCATCAAAGCATCAAATCGTTAGGTGTAGTAACTTATATCATTCAATATATTTGCTATAATATTAACTGTATATAACCACATTTGATTAATAAGATAAAAAAACAGGAACCATAATATTAAATTTACATATTGGAATATATGCTCGTAGTAGTGTAGAATGTGCATGCATCTGCACTAACTTACCCGTTGACAACTATACTAAAATCAAGAGAGGGCCAGGCTTATCAAATTTAGATTTTGCACTCACTAATTACATATACGTCATCGTGAGATTAAGCACTTCTATTAATTTATAGCCGCATTTTGTGGTTTTCGACGACAAAAACTTGGTGAATCTATTCGTTGTCTCTAGGTAGAAGAAGAATCTATTCATTCTTAATAAATTATATTATAGTCCTTTTCGGTCACAAAAGACAAGAATGTTTGCTTATGATTATTGGTTTAATTATCTCTCTTATTCATCCCTTAATAATGGATGGTTATCAACAATAACAATTATTTTGATTAAATACGATGTTTAATTGTCATTTTGTAATGTTAGCATCATATACATTTCATTAAGCATGGATATAGTAATCTATCCCACCCTTCTCAATTTGACAAACCTACTATATCAATTGTCTTTTTCTGGAAGGAGTAGTTGGACGTGAACATGAAGGTGCTAGCTCCATCAATAGGTACAAGTGGCTTGAACAAAAAAAATTATATATAATTTTAGAGAAAAAAAATTTGGGGAAGTTTATTGGTGGGTTCTTTGCGTTTCTTGGCGTTCAGACTACTTTGATTGTTGCGTTTTATGGAGTTATATATGCTCTGTAGAAAACTCAGAGGATGAGACTTATCAGTGTATGACTTGAATGTGATTTGCCTTGGTTTGTGCTACATTTACTACTAGCACTAATGTTCGTGGATGCTTCATAATCGATGACATACATGTCTTAATTATTGTGACAAAATCAGATTTAGGTTTACTCATTTTTCGAGAAGGGAATGTGTGTGCTTATAAGTTGGCTAATTTAGGATTTATTCATAGAGAATTATTTCATTGGTATAATAGGTTTCCTTTTAGTCCGTTTTTAGAATTCTTTATGAATATGTATAGTCTATCTATGAACCATTTTTGTTAACATATCAGTTTTGATTTAATCCCCCATATTTTGTTTTGTTTTGTATTTTCTTTCTTTTTTTTCTTTTATTTTTAATAATATTTTTTTCGTGTGATGACAAATGATTGTTGTTACTTGAAGTATCAACATATTTGAGATGTCAAGTTACATAGTGATGCCCAAGATGAAAGCTTTATAAAAAAAAACTAATTTAGTTCATTTATAAATTAATTGGTAAAAACTCTCTTCTACAAGTCTTTTAGATTCTTACTTTTAATTTATACATAAACTTTTTTTAATTTTTTTTAATTTTATCCAAAATTGTTTATGGAGAAATTATTTTTTTATTCAGATAATGGTTAAAAAGTCTTTTAGTGAGGACTATAGTGTATAAGATTAACATGACGCATTATTACATAACATCAAGCGAAATACAATAACAATTCTGATTGGGCTCATCGGTTCTTGAAAAGTTAAATTCCAATATCTCCGAGTGTGTCTTTTTTTTTAGTATAACCCAGAAAATTTAGAAACACTATTATCTATTTACAAAACTAATTTATTTTAGTTACATTTTAAACATTTGATGTGACAAGTGTTCCAATAAAATAATAAAACCTACTCCACCTACTATAGTGACTAATTATATACAAATCAATCAGAATTAAATATGTTTTTTTATTTATTTTTTTAATAATATTTTTTTTTCATGTGATAATGATATATAATTATTATTATTGGGAGTGTCAGCGATGTCAAGTTACATACTAATGTCTAACATAAAATTTTTATATAAAAATTACATTTTTATATAAAAATTACATTTTTTTTCGATCGAATGATAAAGACTCCCAATCAGAGAGTCGATCTCGACGTGATGAACCCTCGAGGAGAGACGAACCTGGCCGAAGAGACGATAGAGAGGAGTAGTCCAATCAGTGAATTCATCTGCTTTCTCTTTCAATCGAGGATGCCCCCAATTGCTTTCACCGATTAAGACTTCAAGGCGGTCGACCCAACTCGGGATGACCTTATGGACATAACCGTAGACATAGATAAGTTCTTTATCATGAAGACATTTGTTGATTAGGGGAGCTCGGTCGACATCTTATACTAGAAGACCTTCAAGAGGATGAGGATTCTAGAGGCAAAGATGCAACCGTATGACGATCAGATTGTTGGCTTCTTGAGAGAGAGAGTATATACCTGAGGCTACATTGATTTTTACACCAAGTTCGATGAGGATAGGGCGATTCGAACGACCAAGATACGATACTTGGTGGTGGAGGCCAACACATCGTATAACATTCTCTTGGATCGACCGTCTATAAAAAAAATTAGGAGCAATTGTATCGACTCCCCATCTAACAATGAAATTTCCCTTGGTATCAGGAGATATTTTAACCGTGCACGTGGATCAAAAGGTTGTGCGGGAATGCTATGTGACAAGTTTGAAGGTTGAGCTGACCAAGAGGGACTCATCTCGCACGAGCAAGGGACGTTCTCAGGAGCAAATATCCACACAAGAGCGAAGAACCTCTCGGACGGAGCTCAGACCTGCACGAAGAGAGCACACAGTCGCTCTGGTTGATCTTGACCCTTGGATTAATGAGTTGACGCTCGAGCGTGGGAAGGATATACGGTCAGTCCCCCTTCAGGACGAAAAAGATACGACAAACTTTAGGACATATTTAACTTTGGTTGATGGCAAGACGATCCACCAAACATTGAAGAAAAATGCAGATCTCTTTGCATGGGCTGCATCTGATATGCTGAGAGTGAGTCTCGAAGTAATCATAGAGGCTTTCTGTGTAAAAGGAGGCACGCCCGATTGCTCAAAGAAAGTAGAAGCTCGGGGAGAAGAAGCATACAACTGCAAGGGAAGAGGCGGAGAAGCTCTTGGCGACCAACTTTATTCGAGAAACCCATCACACTGTGTGGTTAGCCAATGTAGTGATGGTAAAGAAAGCGAGCAACAAGTGGCGAATGTGTACTGATTACACGAGTTTAAAAAAGGTTTTTCCAAAGGATTCATACCCTCTACCCAATATTGACCAACTCATTGATGAACATATATTTATTCACACTCAATAGCCTTAATCATAGATTATTGGACTATAATAATAAATAAATCCATTGTTTTAATTAATATTCTTATAATTGGGTTTATTTGGGTCTTATATATTATTATTGTTAATTTGGTGTTTTTAGGGTAAATGATCTGAAGCATCTACCTTTGTGAATGGGCCAAATATGCAAAAGTCCAAGTTGTTTCTTTGAATCAAAACAAAAAACAAATTATGAGGAGAAGAAAGAGAAAAAGTTACAAGATCCCAGAAACAGAATTGGAAGCAAATCTTCTGCAAAATAAAAAGAATTATGGAAAGTGGAGACTGCTTACAAAATCTAAACTGCAATATTTTCCCAAGATCCTTGGAGCAGAAAAGCCTATAAAAGGACACAAGCATCAAGGAGAAGAGAGAGAGCTTCATAGGGTTTTCTTAGTTTCTTTTCTTATTTGTAATTCTTTTGCCTCCGCATGGAAAGCTAAACCTTTTGGTTGATTCCTTTGTGATTCCCCCATTGAGTTCTGAGGTTTTGATCAATACAAGTTTCTATTTTTAATTCTCTATAGCAGTTGTTTTTATAGTCTAATCTCCTGGAAAACTAGTTTTTGTGAGAGGTTGTACTTGAACGCATGATTGAGAGTCTTCCTTATCTTAAACTTTGGTTTCTTAGTTAGTTCGTACTGTTCTAATTAATTTCTTGGGCGCATGATTCAAGAGAAAGGAGATAAGCATTCCCATGGAGTATATGCATGGAACAAAGTGGGTATTGATTAAACCGATAGACGCATGCTTTACTGGTGAGCTTCAATTGAATTAGGTTTCGTGCATGTTCAATCTAGTTTAGCTCTGTTGAGGATTGAGAAATGAATAATCTTTAGAGAGCCTGTGAAGAATTCATTGGTGGAAGAACTTGGGAGTCAATCTGCATTCTTTACTGATTCAAATCATCATTTATATTTTCCTGCTTAACGATCGCAACCCCTGTTACTTTACAATTATTGCTAATTTTCATTGTTTGCAGATAGGTTTTGAATTCTATTCACTGAAATTACTATTGGATTCGTTGGGAGACGAATTGGAGTCATCTGACCACAACTGTACTATCATCTCTCTAGTGTTAGACAAGTCTACGCTAGAATCATATAAATTTGACAGCAAAACGACAGCTATCACGCTTACTCGGGGTATAATCAAATAAGCATGCACCCAAGAGAAAAAGAGAAGACAACCTTCATGATGGATGATACCAACTACTTCTATGAGGTCATGCCCTTCGAATAAAAAAATGTCGAGGCCACATATCAATGTCTGATGGATAAAATCTTCAAGGGGATGATCAGGCAGAATGTTGAAGTCTATGCTGATGACATAGTCATCAAGTCGGATTTGTTCGAGCAACATGTGAAGGACTTGGAGGAAGTCTTTAATGCATTGAGAGGTACTAATATGAGGTTGAACCTTAAGAAGTGTGTGTTCGATGTCGAGAGGGGAATATTTTTAGGATTCATGCCTACACACCTGGGAAGCTAACCTGGATAAATGCCAAGCAATAGTCGAGATGAGGAGCCCTCAAAATGTAAAGGAGGTGCAAAAGCTCTTAGGACGTCTCAAAGACTTAAATAATCATGAGACACGTCTCGTCAAGGCCTCGCGCCTAACGTCACATCCCACCTCAAAAAGCGCAACAGTCACATTTAGACTCTTTAGGTTAAATCTCTCGAGCTTAGGGGGCAAGTGTATCGGTCGGAACCGGACGAGATCTAGAAGCCTCGGTACTCGGTTATGACCGACCGACATGTTTGAGATGCATTAAAGATCAGAAGGAGATTAACAAGCTTAAACAATAAGTAAGCATTAGGTAATGTGTTCTTAATGACGATCCAAACACTAATCCAACCCAATAATAATGGCTCATAATAATCATATAAATAATCACAAGTTTTGAGAAAAAAGTACGTCATTATCGCACATTAATTAAACCGAACACAAAATACCGAATATTTACTTAATCGTCGGAGCATCTTTTACGGATATTCTTCCGACCGAGAGCCTAAAAAAAATGAGAGTTTGACTGAGGAGAAGGAGAAGGGTTGACTAAGAGGAAGTGAAGTTGTTGATTTGAGTCAAAGGAAGAGGAAGTGAAGTTGTTGATCTGAGTCAAAGGAAGAAGAATGATCGACTTACCGAAAATAACATATAAAAGTTTTCTGAGTCCCTTCTTATAAAAAAGAACATGGAATGAAAATCAGAACTTGGACCAACTCCAACAATCGGTACCGTACTATGCTAATCATTGTACACTCACAAAGTGGATTCAAATTTCAGCACCGTAAAACAATTACAAAAACAATGTTTCAATCAAAATCGCACCAAAATCAAATCAGCGTAAGCAACCCCTGTTGCTGCATTCACCAATTTATTTCCATTGAACCAAAATTCAGCAAATGAAAACCAAATTACATGCACTGATTTTTATTTGACTCCAATTTGGTTAAGATGTAGCCCTGAAATTCCAGATCAATCTTCAATTTCTAAACACCAAATGCGCGCCAGCTGATTGATGAAATGTTTCAAAATTGATTTCAATTTGATTAAAATTAATACCAGAGTTATGTTTCCTGAAGCATCAGAAATGGAATCGCAACAGCTTCAAATTGCAACCACTGATTCAATTAACCTCAATTTCAACGCCTTTGCTTCCAGCTTCTTAAGTATTTCATGTATTCAATTCAGTGAACACTCAAATTAATATCAATTTCTCACAATGGAATTTTCCGTCAACCTCCAACCTCAGATTCAATTTCGTTTTTCCGGCGATGAACTTGTCCGGTGCCGGTGATGAAGAAGCTGAGAATCTCTATCACTCCTCAATTCAATTTCAGACGAATCATGAACAATAGAAAGAACACATATTCAAAGGAATGTGCAACACAAACATGCATTTATGAAGCCCAAACACGGATACGGGTATGGATAGGACACGGACACCGAAATACGATTAAATTGAAAATTATAGGACATGAGACACGACTATTTATAAATTATTTTCTTTTTTATTTCTGGATTTTCTTAATATTTTTATATATTTTTATTTAAATGATTTGTTTAAGATTTTATGATTTTATTTGAGATTTTAGTTAAGATTTTCTGTGAAATAAGGGTTTACAGAGTGAACCGCATCCCTCCGGCATGTCTAAGGAGTGGACCGCGTCTACTCCGACGTGTCCTGGAAGAAGACCGTATTTGGCCCATACACCTGCGTCCGACACCGTGTTGTGCACGCACCCGTCGCGTATCCGCGTCGCCGGTGTGTCGGAAGCGCAAACGGCTCGATTTTGGCCGTATCTGAGCTTCACAGACATGCATCCCGTGTAATTTCAAAAATAAATACGAACTACTATTCAAACCATTGGAAATTTCTATTTCCACCTACAAAATTTTTGGAAATTTTTTCAAACAATTTCGAAACTGAATTTTCAACAAAACATAATGGAAATCTAGCTATAAAGAAAATTTATAATTATATGATAACAATTTCATGCACAATAAGCTTACGTATTGTATAGTTAATTTTGCTATGGATTGTTCATTTCAAGAGTATGGTTTGGTTTTCGCTACTATTTTTTTTAATGCATAATGTTTAAATATTACTCTATTTTCTCATCATTAACATTGTCAAATTACTCTAAACTTGCAATGCCGACAACAAAAACTGAAACTTGCAATAAAATAATCTCTCTCTTGTGCTAAAAGTAAATGTTATTGTATCAAGTATAATTGGCTGGAAATTAAAGGTGGTAGAACGTGGATACAGTATATTAAATTACTTTGGTGCTGAAATTAAAAATGGTTTAAACCCGCAATACACGACCTTAGTGGTTTATTTTCCAAATTAAAAACTAAACAATTGGAACATTCATCATGAATTGTCCACCATTTATGTAATAATTGACGAGAGTTAGAATATGCGAAGCTGTATACTAGATTAAACATGCACTTAATACAAAGTAATGTAGTGTCAAACTTTGTCCTAGAACAAATGTCACGTGGTCAATATGTTGATATAAAATATTGTACTCTTTATCTTTATGTAATGCACAATAAAATTTGTGTTGGATAGGAGTCAACCAATACAGTAGTTATCTATAGTTGGATAAAATAATTTGGTCTCCATATATATATTTTTTTAAAATTATATAATTTTGAAAAGTTTTTAATGGACGGCTTCTTACGGATCAACACATTCAACATAAAGGTGATTAGAATTTTTTAAAGAGATATATGAAATTCTTTGAGTATTTGTGCCTATTTTTATTTTTATAGTAGGAATTACTATAAGTGTACTAGCAATTGTATGGTTAGAAAGAGAAATATATGCAGGGATACAATTACGTATATGTTTTATCTGTACTCTTTGTGAAAAGAAGGAAAAATCTATTTAACATTTATTTTTTGGATTTCCTATTGCATTGCATATTTGGAGTTGAATTCCACAAACACTACAAAATAATTTGTATTATCAACGAATATTTACTCATGGATATGAATTTGTAAGTAAATTCAACATTACCTACGGACATTATCCACAGACAACATTACCTACGGATATTACCCACAAATATGAATCCATAGGTAAATTCAGCATTACCTACCAACTATTACCCATAAAACTCTATTACCTTCCAACTATTATCCACGAATCTCAATTACCTACTAACTATTACCCAAAGATCTCTATTACCAACCAACTATTATCCACAAATCTCAATTATCTATCAACTATTATCCACGGATCTCTATTGCCTATAAATTATTATCATAATAATTATATACATAATATTAAAAATATTATTATAAAATAAATAATTATAAAATCATAACTAATATTCATAAATAATAATAATCATAATAGGTATACCTATTATTAATATTATAAAATTAATAATATTAATATAATAATATAAAAAATATTATTAATATGAATAATAATAATATTAATAGTATTAGTAATATTAATACTATTAGTAATATGAATAAAAATAATAATATTAATAATATAAATAATATTAATAATAAAAAAATCTAATCAATTTTGACCGATTAAAATTGAAGGAAATGCATAAAAAACACAAAATGCTATTGTACACATGAAGAACACCTATAGTTCAAAGTTTTGAATTTTTTCAAAGAGAAACAATAATTTGAACTGATTAAAATGTGTAAAAACAAAATCAAATAAATGGAAATAGAAGGAACATGGAAGGAATGATGAAACAAGTGAGAAAAGAAATTTTGGAACGGTTGAAAGTTGACAATGATGAAGTGTAATCCATGATTTGGAGAATTTGCACCGTTGAGAATGTTTGAAGGATGACAACGGAAATATCTTGAATGGATAAGGAGTGAAAAATGATGTTGGACAAGGATTAACTCCTCACGGAAGGTAGTGAAGAAGGCTTTTTCTTCTAAGAACCCTAGCAAGAGTTAGAATGAGACGTTGAGAGAGTTTTTGAACTCAAATTCAACAGAGTTTCTTTACACATTTAAGTTTGAATTACAAAGAGGCAAAGACCTCTATTTATAGTAGAGAAAGAATGAAGTTAGTGTGTCATGCAAACTACCCAACCCTAGCTTATATGGTAAGTTAGGGTTAGGGTTTATAACTCACCTCTTGCTTCATTCTAACCATAGCTTGTATAACAAGTTAGAGTTTCTAGAAATTTTCAATGCATTTCTTCCTTTCCGAGGGTTAGGGTTATTGTTACTCCAAGTTTGGCTCAAAATACAAAATCGAAAATCAACTGAAACTACAAACTAGTTTGCTATTTTCAGTTTGTGTAAGACTTAAGAGGAATTTATATGTTCTTTATACTTTTTCTCTAAGTCTGAGTTGTGGTGACTAACCTTGTCTGTATGGTCCTCCATTACCAACTATCTGATAGTTAGAAGTACTTATATTCCTCGGTAGCAGGTATTTTTACACAAAACATTGGTTAAAAATGCACATTTTATAAGATAGACAACTAAGCTAGAGTTGTGACTAGTTGTGTCGAAGAAGTTGATGCCTATTTCAACTTTAGCTCATATCCCAAGACATTTTTTAATGTTGTAGCTTGTCGTAGATCTACATAGGATAAATGTATAAGACACTATTTGTTTCTTCACACTTAAGCTTCAAAATATTTTTCATGTTTGCGAGCTTGAAATCTTAATTTTTATTTATCATATAAATGATCTTCAATTAGCTTATCAGATAAAGTAGAGCTGAGCTCTATCATCTACCAAATGAAACATATGCATTTCTGATTTTATAATTCTTCATTTGAAGCATTTGTCATATGATTATTGTTTATCAAAGACAACTATATACTTCAAATATTCCAAACACTATGCTTACTATGCTTTTAGCACATAAAATACTATATTTTTGCTCTAACATCCTTTCTTATAATTCCTTATGATTTATCCTATTAATGTCTTAGTTCTTTTTAATGTCTTAAAATATTTGATATTATCATGTAAGTTTTGTATTTCTTTTGGCCTTGTAAGGTTGTTTGGTACGATTATTCCTATTTCATTTGTCACATTGATTTAAGAAATAGTTCTTAGAGTAATTAACCCCTATAGTTAAGTGTGTAAGTAAAGTTTGAGTACTTTAACTATTTTCTCTACATGGTCAAGAGTTTATAACTACTATAAGAAAATTATTAAATAAAAACTAATTTAGAGATAAAAAATAATTAATCATTATATTTACTAAGTTGGATACTATTTTATAAACTAAAAAAATATTTAGTATCTAAAATATTTTCTATTATTAATACAAATTTATAAAATAGTTTCTAAATTAGTATCGAATATTAACTATCAAGATTTTAGCTACTAATTACTTTAGATTCTAAATTAGTCTTTAATTATAAATTAAATATTAATTTATAATCTATAGTGGTTAGTAGTTTAGACCTTGGTAGGTAATGATAGATAACTAATTTAAAAACTATTTTATAAATTTTTATTAATAATATAAATTACTTTAGATACCAATAATTTTTTAATTTATAATATGTAAAATTTAATCAATATATATAATAACTAATTATTTTTTGTCTCTAAAATTGTCATTTAATGAACTTTTATGAAGATTAATTTTCTTAATTTAACATGTTTTTGTTTAGCTTTTTTTTTAATTGTTTTTAGGTAAAATGGCAAGACATTTTGCTCCTTCTTTCTCGAAAACTGCCACACTTAACGCACAACCTGAAGAGCTCAAAATAGAAAAAGTTATGAAAGAAAATATGGAGGAAATTAGAAGGAAGGTTGAAGAAGAAAGAAAACAAATTTAAATAATATGTATCTTATTATTAAAATACAATTGAGTTGAATTTTTAATAATATTATGTAAAAATATATTTAAAATAAAAGATAAAATGAAAAATGGAAGTTACTTCAATAATATTTGATTGATTTAGGATTATAAACTACCTTAAAAAACATTAAAAGGACCAGTCCTACATGGAGTCCATGAAGAGTTAGAAAATAATGCAACATGTAAGAGAAAACTAATAAAGAAATCTTAGGAATTATAAATGGAAAGGTTGTTTTGAAGATATATCAAAGAAGGACATTCGTGTTGTCTTTGGTATATGCATTGAAAAGTCGCTGAAACCCACTAATAATGGTCTTAGTGGTTTCTCTTTCGCTAATAAAAATCTTAATTATGGGAGAACTTGTAATTAATTTTCCATGGTGCATGAATGTAATCATTCACGAAAAGTGGTAGAAAATGCAAAATTAAATTGATGGCTGCAGTGTCGTTCTCTGATGCTGATTCTTAAGGTATTATTCATTTTTAGTTCATGGTATCAAAACATCCTAACTTAATTTGTTTGACTATTTGACTGTGATTTGCATCTTTTGCTGACTCAGGATCTCAATGACGTAGCCACTCAAACTTTGTTCAAGAATATGACACATGGCCTAAAAATCATTATCTTAAGGAAACTGTCCTACCAGTTTTGACAATATAGTTTTAATCTTTCTTTATCAAATGAGAAAGATGCATTAATCAAACATCTGCTAGTCGGAAATGTAATTAGAATAATGACCCTACAGAATTAAATCAAAGCTGGCTATTATCACCATTGATTGATTATATATATATATATATATATATATATATATATTTATATATATATATATATATATATATATAAATAGGGGTGTGTGTTTTTTTTGTCATTTTTTTTTTTTTTTTTA
>Ga0123342_1006634_pt1 | contig 15904 bp, 10 predicted proteins | sample Turbeawhitnodule_FD_89960 | JGI IMG/M metagenome (GOLD analysis project Ga0123342, IMG submission 89960) | Root nodule microbial communities of legume samples collected from Mexico - Turtle bean Mexico white nodule | ecosystem: Host-associated > Plants > Roots > Nodule | place: Mexico: Nepantla... | reverse complement strand
TTTTTTTTTTTTTTTTTTTTTTTTTTTTTTTTTTTTTTTTTTTTTTTTTTTTTTTTTTTTTTTTTTTTTTTTTTTTTTTTTTTTTTTTTTTTTTTTTTTTTTTTTTTATATATATATATATATATATATATATATATATATATATATATATATATATTGTTAACATAAAAAGGTGAAGGAGCAGCATAAAGAGGTAGTAATTATGCAATGTATAAATAACTTACAAAGTGTTGATTTTAGTTGTATGAAGATTATGATTTATTTCTAAAATGACTTCATTAAAATTCCAAATTAAGTGCTAGTTCAAAGTTTTAATTGCGGTGCGAATTTCATAGGTCAGCAAACGTTTTAAAAGATTAATGTGGGAAAATTGAGTTTGGAGGAGATGAGTTTTTTCTTCTTCTTTCTGACCCACAGAAGAAACTTTCTTTCCTATTATTTCTCTCTCAAATAAATACTAAAATTTGATTTTTTTTTATTCTATCTTCATCCTCTTCTACTTAAGTTCATATTAAAACAAACAATGAGTAATAGAATTCCAATCCTGAAAGAATAATAATAATACAACATATTCATAGTTTTAACATTACTAACTACTTTTTACAATTCTTACAAAGTATTAAAAGGTTCTATTGAACAAAGATAACACAAACTTAAGCTGAAAATATTCAATAACAACAGCAACGAATAATCGAGTTATGCAAAATTTCAGAAAATGTTTAAGTTTTTTCCATTTATTCAAATTGCAGTTAAAGTAAAAACATGCAAAAACAATCTAAGATGGAAGTAATTTTCTACACCACAAAGAATAAGAGAATGTTTAAGTTTTGGCATTTGTTCTGTGTGTGTTTAATCAGGAGAAATTAAGTGATCACCTGTTGGATTAACCTTGAAGATGATTGCAATGAAAATGAACCGATCCCTTCTCTGAATGGGGATTTATGGATTTTTTCCGACCACTCCTTAGTAAACCCGAAACTGATAAAAGCATTCCTCGTCGTCTAACGCATATGTAGCTGTCTCTGCATCACTTTTTGTCTGTCATTTGAGATTAACATGCACGTTTAACACAGAAGGAGATGGTTTTGTGATTCTGAAGTTAAGGTTGCAATAGGATGATGAATCTTAACACTCTTATCCCAAAAAGAAATGCAAATGAATCAGAAAACACAATGGTAAAGGTAGAGTATGAAAATATGATACGATAAATAGTATAAGACTACGTTAATCTTTCTGAGATAACATTATAGACTCTCTCAAATATAACATTACAGTGATAAATAGTAATGTCTAACATGAAAAAAAAAAAAAATACGGGGAAGAGGGAAGTGAACCTTAGTTGTTGTTACGTGTTGATGAGTAGTGAAAGTGTTGCGGATGTAGGTATGAGAGAAACAAAAGTGTGAGTGGGAATATGGGAAATGAAGGAGTGGTAATGGCGATGAAGAGGAATGGTTGTGTGGGCCAAAGGGATAGAGAGGGAAGAAGAAAGCAGGAAGAGAAAGAGGAGATGAAGTGAATAAATAGAAGGTTAGGAGTTGTGAAGTGAAAAGAACAAGTGGAGAGGTTTGGTAGCATGGAGTTATTGCAGAGCAGAGGATGTAAAAGCATTTATGAAGTAGATAGATAGTTAGATAACCACAATCCATACAGAAGGAATACAGACAAAGTTATAGTATCATATAACCCTAGCCCACTACAAACCCTTCACCTTTGCCCTTGCAAATTTGACTTTCGAAAAAACTTTAATATTATTATATATATAAATGATGATGCATCCTATGCAAATGTAAGAATTTCTTATAAGATTTTGTTTTATTTTAAATGAATCTTAATGTAGGTTATTTTTAAGATTTTCTTTATTTTAAGATTTTTTAAGTGTTTTTTAATGTAAATGTCTTGTCAGATTTATATTCTTATAATATTTTTTTTTTCAATTTTTTTACAAGTTAATTTAATTATTATATCAAAATTTTAAAAAATACTCTTAATATAACATCTCAATACTTAAAAATAGAGGTGAGAATTCGGACCGACCCTCAACTCACAATGAAAAACATGAGACAAGCTTGTTATTTTGATATGTTGATATGCTTAAGTCTATCTCATCTCACATAACTTGCAATCCACGCAAATTAAAGATGGACAGGGCGGGCCAACACACAAGCCCGCTTAATAATAAAAAGAGGGCAATTGCCCTTAAAAAAATGGGATACATATAAAATTACATTTCGGACCCCCTTTTCCAGAACACAATAATCTTTTCCGGATAAATTTTTTCAGAATGCATTATTTTCAGTTATGGATTTTTTTATCCGGAATGGGATTTTGATTTTTTTTCCGAATTTTTATATCCAAAACACAAAAATCTCTTCTGGATTTATTTGTCTGGAATGCATTATTTTCAATTTCGGATTTTTATTTCCAGAATAAAGAGTATTTTTGGAATTTTTGAAATTATGTTGGGTGCAAGTTCAAAAGTGTTGGGTGCAGGTAGCATTTGCCTAAAAAGAGTGTTTCTTCATGCTACCCATCAATTCCAAAATTCAAATTCCAAAAGTCCAAATAATTGTTATAAATTCCGGAAGATAAAATAGCTGAGAAGATTATTTTGATTTTTTTTTTCACTTTTAAATTTTCATTCAACAATTGACTTTTATGTTATAAAAAAATAAATTTCGAAATTGATGAAGTTTAGGAATAAATTGTTGAAGTGCAGAGAAAAGAAACACTCTAATAAAAAAAATAAAAAATTATGATAAAACATAAATTTAAAACTTAATATCTTTACTAATAAAGTGAAACAAATTCCAATGCAAAAAAATGGAGAATGAACATTTCCTTGTTAAGTAACAACATTTAATTTGATAGGTTAAGAAACAGAAAGAAGTGCATACTCTTTGCACCAACTAAGCCAATATAATAAAGTACATATTCACCTTATAGAATTATTTAATCTGGGGTTCTCATATCATTCACCTAGAATATATGTGCATTAATTCACTACACACAAAAGAAATAATGGAGATGATACCTAAATTTATCTACCAATTTTATTCTGTATAATTTAATCAGTTCGAATTTGGACTTTGTAAGATATCATTTGTGTTAAAGTTTAAATACATTTTTTTATAAATACTTATAAAAAAATGTTTTATCAGAAACTACCAAGTTAATTTATAAAATTAATATATATATATATTAATTTAAAAAATACTTTTAATTTACGCATAAACCAATTTCACTATATAAATACTTTTATCAATATCATTGTTTCTGTATTGGGAAGTTGGGGTGTGTTAAGAGGTTGATAGGTTTTGAATTTAAAATTCCCAACAGGTAAGTTAATTCAAAAATTATACTTTTTGACAACAACCAACAATCCAGGAGTTGTATGCAGGTGAGAATTTTAATAAAAAATAATATCCTAAAAAGTAAATCTATAATTAAATAGTGTGAAAAAATGATTAAAATAGTAATATTAGGAGTTGTAGAAAAAATATTTTTAATTTTTTTATGTATTTGTGTAATTTTCTTATTAAATTATACCATTTAAAAAAATTTAAATTATACCATTTGTGAATTAGTTGTTTATCAAACATTACAAGTTCTATGCACTTCTTCTCTTTTGTTTCTATCATGGAGCATTTTGGATTTGCTGTTCTGTATATACGTTGAACACCAATCATTCTACCTGGGTATCACTTCTCACGTGCTGCCAAGTCCGATGGTGAAATCACACTACAAGAAAATCATGAAATAAAAATCAATATTTAGTTACAATAGTAACTAAATTAGAGACTATTTTAGAAACTAAATAAAATTTTGATTTCTAAATTAGTTTTTATTATTGTTAAATAGTTTCTAAATTGATATCTAATTAGCAACTAAAGTTTTAGATACCAAATTTAGAAACTAAATAATTGGTAGTTAAAACATCGGTTGCTAATTAGATACCAATTTAGAAACTATCTAACAATAATATAAATTAATATAGAAACTAATTTTTTATTTAGTTTTTAAAATGATTTCTAATTTAGTTATTATTGTAACTAATTATTTTGATTTCTACCAATTGATTTCTATTTCATAATTTTCTTGTAGTGTCAGCACTGTGCTGAACCAAAGAAAATGTTGGGAAGATGAGTGATGCCGATGAAAAACAAGTGCAGAACTTTCTTCATCTATGCAAGAACTCTTCCACCAACAATCATCACTAAGTTAAGCACTGCTAATCTCAAGAAACTAGATGGAAAACGATGGTTATGGAAGCCAATGACAAAATTCTCTGTTACAGAGCTTTGTTTACGTACAAGTGTTCTTCAGCATTGTTTTTCAAGCATCCTCAAATATTACAATTTATTTAGTTTATTAATTGCTGATGAAAGAAATATGTGTGTATATAGTTCACTATCCATATAGTAAGCGATTAGAAACATTTTTTGAAAAACTTTTGTTTGTGTTGTCATTAAATTTTGTGACTAATAGCTAATAAATATTATAAGAGTGATGGTTTTGATGGGTTCAGTTGAGTATTAGGGACCGTTTTATACTGTTTTTTGTAAGAGAGATAGAGAGCTTAAAACCTGTGTAATGGAACTGTTCTTAGCATTAGCTAGCATCTTATTACAGCAGTTGAGTGAATGTAAAAGCTAAAGCCAAAAGCAATAGTTGGTATGCTAAATCTACACTAGTTTGGTTTCCACTTCTGACAGGGAATCGAGTAGGAAGAGAACACTCTTCACCGTTGAAAATGACCTTTGAAGGGAACCCATCTCCTTTTGCAATTCGGATATTCGGTGAATACTTCTTGGTGAAGGAGATAACAGATTGCTGTTTTCCGGGCACATTCGGTTTGGTTGAATTGTCTAAAGCTATGAGGTAGTTTGATCCTAGAATTCCTTGCAAGAAAACAGTATGGTTGAGGGTTGGAATGGTTGTTCCATTGAAAGAATATGCTTTATCGTAGCCGCGAGGAGTCTTCTTGAATTGCAGTGCAGTGAACCAATCCTCAAAGTTGGTGCTCAACCAGTTGAAGAGAGTGAGTCGAGCACTCCACCCACCTTTGAAATCGGAAACCACATGCCAGTTTATGCTCACTCCACAGTGATCAGCACATGGTAGTTTTTTGGGGATTGTGAAATGCTTCAGTTTGGCCCAAGCAACGGCCTTTTGTGATCTGTTCTTGAAGGGTACAAGAAGAGCTTCTGGGGGGAGAAGCATTGCTGGTGAATTGGGGTTGCATTTTCTGGTGTTTTCATTCTCACAGCCGCAGGCACATGTGTTGCATGGGATCACAGACTCATTGTAATAAGCTGAGAAAGAAACACAGCAGCGACTTCGCCCTTTGGCTGGCTTGGTGATGTTGCAGACTATTTGCCAACTTGAAATGGCTATAACCGTTGCTTCAAGTCCTCTTGAATCTGGAAATCTTGCAGGCTCCACTCTTCTGGGTAATCCACATTTGTAGTTGGGGTTCAGAATGCCCGTTATTTTCCATTTCTCTGGAGGGAAAATTGAAGTTTTGTTTAGATCAGGTGGAATTTTGAAGACTTGCATGGTGAAAACGGATTTGGATTTGCTGGGGTCCATGATCACAGGTAAAAGAGTTCCGTTTTTGCAACAGTTAGGTATCTTTCCAAGTTCAGTGTCGTTGTATTTCTCTGGAGGCAAGTCACTGAGAATGGGGTTTCTCTGACAGTTAATCATAGAGAAATCCATGTCCTTGTAGTACTTTCCTGCTTCACCACTGATGCAACTTCCAGAGTCTATCTCACGTGTGAAAGCACCTTTCAGAGAGTATATAAACTCCCCTCTTGTCCACTCCCACGTCAAGTTCCAGTGATCCAACCGTCCCAAGTAGTGTTCATTCTCCATCTTCACCTGAACCATGTAATTATTCTCAAACACTTGAGTCACGTCATAGGATATCAGAAGATCCCCTTTCTGCCTTGCCAAGAATTTTGTCTTCTTAAGTGTAACCTTGAATTTAGGGTCCTTTTTGCAGCACGCATACATGGAACTCTCTGTGGAATATGATTTAACCAGTTAGATCACATCTCAAACAAGAAATGTCGTCTGCTATTATTGTTGGAAACTTTTTTCAGAACAAACTTTGATAAAAGCTTATAATAAATCATTAAGATTGGAAAATCATGAGCACATAACATGCAAATGATCGGTGATGTTTGTGAAATATAAAGTCTGAGATCATGGACCGGACCGAACCTAATCATGTTATCAAACGGTTTTAATGTTATTTACGTAAATAATGATTATGAATTTATTAGTGCTTACTTAATGCTAGGGAATGTGAAGTCATAAGCCGAACACAATCAGGTAATAACGAAGATCTCATTTATTTTTCATAGGGAAATGACGTTAATTGTGGAAATTGACACTGTATATACAGTTTTGTAATTAATTTAGGAATATAAATCAAAACAAGACCAGATACAAAGAAAATGGGAGAGCATTATCCTATATATATAAAGGAAAGAAGATGACATGATAAAAGAACAGACAAGATAAGATTAAAATTAAGACAAGAGGGACAACAAAATACTTTCAACTCATATTTTACATTATACTCATTATATTTTATACTCTTACTTGAACATTAGAGTATCTATTACATTCAGGTGGAACTCCCTCGTTTCTTTGGAGCAACAAACTTGCAAGGGTAAGATCAGCTGAAGATATCGGAGTTTAATCTATATGCTCTGGTTAAGACATATCTCTTTTGCTATAACATAAAGCATGAAAAAGGTAATTATGTAGATGAAGAGTAGTACTCACTACGGGTAGTTGGTTTGGGGCACTTGTAACCATCATTTACCAACTTGATGGTTTTTGGCATAGGAATCGTAGGAGGCTTTACTCCAAACTGGGTTCCAATAAGCTGTATGATGGCTTGGATTTGGCTTAAATCTTGAGCTGTGTTAATTGCGGTATCCAAGTCTGGCACAGAACCTCCAACAAAGGTAGTGCCATTTCCAACCGAAGCAGGGAACTCTGTTGCTTCTTCTATGTTACCTCCACCGACGGAGACTAGAATCTCGTCATGTTGAAACTCTATGAACAACTTCCACGCTTTCACCACTTCCTTGCCTGTGTTGAGAACTGTTGCGGTGGAATTGAAGGCCCAAGATTGTGCCGTCACATTCTTGACGTGAGGGTATTCTTTTTTTCGAGTGAGAAAGTCATAGGAAATGAAAATCCCGCTACAAGTTTCCCCTGCTGGAGGCAAAGCCTTGGCTTGTTGGCCCTCACACTCATGAACTAGTATTGCACATGAAAGAAAGAAAACTGCTATCACTGCTACCAGTGATGGTGAAGGTGATAGATATGGCAATAGTGTAGTTGCCATGCCCTCTTGTTTGCAATGAGCTTAGGATGGTGAAAGGTGAGAAAAAGGATGCATGGTAGTTGGTGGAGAGAAAAAAACTGAATAGTTGGAAGGTTGAAGAATGGAAGAAAGATATAGAGAGTGAGATGTGGTGTGGGAGTAGAGTTATGTTATGGATAGGAAGGAAGTGAAGTGCATGGAAAATCGAAATATGGGTGAAGAATAAGTCACAGCCTTATGTGTGCGATGGATTTGGCGGAGACAACGACTAAGGCACATTTTCAAATCTCTATTTTTGCACTCACACTATGGTATAAAAAATATTGTTTATTGGAAGATCATAGTTTCAAATTTATCATTCTTTCATACTTCCATTTTACAATGAATATATGTTACTACTTTATCTTAAAATTTTGTTTAGAAACATGATAGTTTCACACTTTTAAAAATTACTTTTATTACAATTTTTATTTAATAATTTAATTTATATTTTAGTTAAATAATTTAATTAATTTATTATTATTATATATTGTTGGAAATCTCACGTCGACTAGAGATTAAGACATTTCATTGTATATAAGTGGGTGCAAACCTCATCCCATGACCCGGTTTTATGGGGTTGAGTTAGACTTAAAGTTCACTTTGTTATATGGTATCAATATCATTTCGAGCCTATCCTAACGACTGTTTGTTGGGCTTCTCAGGCCATCCGCTATCGGACCATTATCAGATCACCCAAAATATGTTATTCCACGCACGAGCTGTCACTATCGGAGCGAGAGGGTGTGTTGGAGATCTCACATCGACTAGAGATTAAGACATTTCATTGTATATAAGTAGGTGCAAACCTTACTCCACGGTTTTATGGGATTGACTTAGGCTTAAAGTTCACTTCGTAATATATATAGTGTTAAATAAATGTAAGAAAAAACATGAGTGCCAAAATAGTTTTTTAGTTATGAAAGTATTATTTTGTGTTACATGGTGGTTGAAAATGCGTAAACAGAAATTCCAAAACCTTGGCCATGCAGCAAATATCCTCTGTTTTATTTGATATCTGCATTAGATAGAAGGAGATAGGCAAATATTTATAGACCTTCAATGAAGTTGACACCACTGTTCTTCAACCAAACATCACCTTGGATCAGGTTTTTTACAGTGAAGTGGTTGGCCTCAGCCTCAGTTTTGATGATGTGGTAACCACTCCAATTCACTCTTTCACTGGTACCAGCTCCTGGTCCTTTGTTCATGTACTCTCCATAATATAGGGTCTCCAAATAGCTTTTATGTTCCGCATCCCATTCGGCCCATCCCTCAGGGTCAATGTGCTTGTCCAAAAACGATTGCATCACAACAGTTCTTGAGAAGTTCTTCCACGGGCGGCCCAAATAAGTTTTGAAAGAGTCTATAACGGGCCTGAGATCCGCGCTGGGGGAGAGCTCACACTGTTGAAATGAAGTTCCTGTGTTCTGGTTTGGGTCTGTTCGTCCTTGGGCCGTCACCATGTTTTTCTGACTACTCATGGGCTTTCGGGCCTCTAGCTTACAGTTCTGGAACACAGCAGCGGCGTTTCCGAAGATAAAGTCAATGGTGCCCGTAATGAAGGACTGTCTGTTGGAATGGGCGTAGAGAGTGTCTTGATATGCGTCCACGCGGCAACGATTTATCACCGATTCGTCAGAGCCCACGCGAAGAGCCACTGCCTGGTGCTTTTCTGGGCCTGCTGTATTCTGAAACCAAATGTCTTGGGCTATAAACCCATCCCCAACCGCCGCTGCTTACACCAATTATTAACAGGTTAATTTTGAACAGGCCCAAAATGTATTATATTTTTTAAAAAAAGAGGAAGGTCCGTACCAACAGTAGCAGTTCTGAAGGTGCCCGTTCCGTCGATGAAGTTCAAGCTTCCGGTGATTATAGTGGTATTCATGCCGTCACCCACCAGCATCACGTTCTTCTTTCTCTTTCCGATTTCAACGTTCTCTTTATATGTTCCGCTCTTCACATGAATAACATACCTCTTCTTGCTTTTCTCCGGCGCTGATGCCACCGCTTCAGCAACCGTCTTGAAGTCACCACTCCCGTCCTTAGCCACCACAACGTTCGCCGTAATCTCTCCCGCCCAAGACTCCAACAGCTTCCGATCCCTGCTTCTCACCCATGACGGAAACTTCCCATTTTCCGACACCTCTTCCACCTTCGGATTTGGAGGCAGAACAGCAACAAGCATGGCTAAAGAGGTTCTTGCGCGCGAGATCAAGTCCTGAACCTCTTCCTCCATAACCCTTCCACCTCGCTCCTCCAATCCATCCAAGCATGTTACATGATTGGTGAGCACGCTGCTGAGCCAAGTGTGTGCATCTTCAACAGAATCAGTGGTGTCTCTGGCTAGGCTCGCCTTTGAGTCCCGAACTCTTTCCATGGATAACTCCATGAGCTCCACGCAATCCCGCAAGGCAGCTTCTTCTCTTGGATTGTTCATCCTCACCCTTGTGGCGTTCGCTGCCTCCATCGCTTTCTCAATGTGTGAAGCGGATCTCGCTAAAAAAGACTGGAGCAAGCCGAATTTGTGGTTTTGCGAGATCGGATCTTGTACCAGTTCTAAGACATGTGCTAAGCATGCTGGAGTATCAATTGCGTGATCGCAAACATGGTGAGAGATGGTGTGGCTGAATAAGGTGGTGGGTTTTGTGAGATAAGAAGCGATGAGAGCTGATGAAGTTAGCACAACAGCTACAGAGAGGATTAAGCATATGGTTTTGGAAACGGGTTTTCTAGGGTTTTCTAACAGAGATTGGTGTGTGGCCATGCTTCTCGGTGTGGATGTTCTTGCTTATCTGTGTTTGGTTCAGTGTTCTTATATAGACGGATGAATTGAGTCACTCTTTCAGAGAGTGCTGATAACATGTGACTTTTGCTTTATGAAATATCTGTTTTGCTTTTAGTTTTGCACTGAGGTTTTTCGTTTTCACTGCAGAGGACATTCACGTCCCTCGTACAAATAATTTCATGTTTTTTTTACTTCACTTAACTAATACTTGTGTCGGATTGAAGACCTAATAGTAATGCAGCAAATATCAGTTGGAGGCTGCAACAGTTTGGAAATGTCAGAATCTCTTTCTCTTTTTCTTTAGTTTTTGTTCCGGACAGATATGGATATAGACCCTGTATTGTACAAGTAAGGCCTGTAAAACTGAATCTGGTAGTATAGACCACATGAGTCTTCTACAAATACCAAATATGGAGTTGGAGTGTCTTCTATTCAAGTCTGAATTTTGACCGAAGGACACATAGCGAGAGGAGAGGATTTGCTTAAAAATTATTATTTTTTAAAATAATTTTAATTATTAAAAAAATTTATAAAATAATTTCTAAATTGGTATTCAACATTAACTACATAAATTTAACTACTTACTACTTTATATTATAAATTATTCTATATTTATCGATAAAACTTAGATATCTAATTTAAATATAAATTTAAAAATCATTTTATACATTTTTATTAATAATAAAATTCATTTTAGATAATTTTTTAATCTCTAAATTAATATCTAATTTAATTAATATAGTTATTAATTATTTTATTTTTAAATTTAATTATTATTTAATTTTATTTTTTTTAAATCTTATAACACACTTCATTCAGCTTTTGTTTTGGACTTTTTCCAACTTTCATCTCAATGATGAATTCTCTTATAAACAAAAATATGTTAAATAAAATATATATGCATTAACATTATTGAAAAAAATAACTAAATTTTTGCTTATGAGAAAAATTGCATTAATTATTATTAAGCTTTTAAAAAATATTAAACAACATCGTGTAAAAACAAAGTTAAAGAAATGTCCTTCACATAATCCCACCTCAATGTATTGTATTGTATCCATCGTACATTACGTCCTTTCTGATTCTTCTCGTTTTTCAATCATCGTACTATGTTAAATCAAATCGTAAAGATATTTTTGTTTATTTGTTTTAAAAACATTATTTTATATAGTAGTCTTGAAAACATAATTTGATACATAATTTAAAAATATTACTTTAAATAGAATATTGGAATTTCTTATATTTATCACATCACTCAAAATATTTAATAAAAAAAATTCACAGATCCACCATAAATATTTTAATTCAAACAACTTAACTTTTTCTTCCATCTCCTTTCAAGTTACTCTAAATTTACTTTCTCAACTACTCACACATTTTTTTTTCTAATCCAATCATGTTATTCTTTTAAAAAATAATAAAATTTATGAATAAATAGTAATAATTGCAGCAAGAAAGCTTACTTTAATAATTACTCGGAGACAAAAAGCAAATGATTTTAATACTGACATGTGACAGTGGAGTTAATTGTCTTTACCCACTTATACATGTCTAAAGTTCAGCTTTCTCAATCAACTACTTTTTTTTTATGAATGTAAAAGTTATATTCTACAAACATAGTTTTTATTTTTTTTTATATTTTATAATGTAAGATTGTGTTCGATATATTTTTTTATTTCGAATTTAAAGTGTTATGTGATATCCAAATGTTAAGTTGAAGACTTTATCATCTTACACCAACCTATTCTAATTAAAATTTGTCATAAAGTGTATATATTAAATTTAAAAACTAACCCAACCAACCATGTTCTAATAAAGGGACCAATTACTACAACTTTCATTTGACAGTACCAGTAGTTCCAAACTTAGTAAGAAATAAGCTAATGAATGAATGTATAACTGAATACTAATGAATAGCACTTACTACCAAAGACAAAACTCCACATTTCTCAATTTCTCACATCATCTAACATTTAAGACACTTCTCAATAATATTTTTATTTCCTTTTTCTTGTTCTGTTTTCACATGTGAAGTATAAAAGTACTATATTGTTTTCAACTTTTTAAAAATAGAAGTAGAAAATAAAATAAAAAATGTTTTTGTTTTCCTATATATATATATATATAATTAATAGATGGAAAGGTAGTTTTAATTTATTACAGCTTCATGGAAACATTCATTTTTATATTTATTTAATCTTTTTTTATAAAATATTTATTGAATTTAGCATGCGTGTTAATATTAAAAATAGAGTATATAATATTAAAAGTAATAGCTAAAATAATAAAATTACAGATATCTGTGTCATCCTATCTCAGTAAGTTGTTTTAACAAGTAAAATATATATATATATATATATATATATATATATATATATATATATATAACACAGACACACATCTAAACATAACTGGTGCGTGCTCCAAGAAAAACATCCATAAGAATATTCAGGGTTTAGGGTCCTGGCACATAAGTTTATTTAAGGTTAAACATTATATAGTACCGGTACAAACCAAACCTTGGTCGTGCCCCACATAGCAAAGATTACATTTTAGAGACCTTCTATATAGTTCACCCCTGTGCTCTTCAACCAAACATTTCCTTGGATAAACTGTTTTACTGTGAACTTGTTGGCTTCTGCTGTAGTTATGGTCTTATGGTAACCAGGCCAGTTCACTCTCTTGCTGGTTCCAGCACCTGCTCCACTGTTCATGTACTCTGCATAATACAACGTTTGCAAAAAGTCCTTACTCTTGTCATCCCACTCTGCCCATCCTGCTGGGTCAATATGGTTCTCTATTGTCGACTGCATCACAACAGTTCTGGAGTACTTCTTCCACGGTCGACCCAGATAAGTTTTGATGGAACCCGCAACAGGCTTGAGATCTGAGCTGGGTGTTATGTTACATTGTTGAATTGAAGTTCCTGTGTTTTGGTTTGGATCTTCTCTTCCTTGAGCCGTCACCATGTTTTTTTGGTTACTCATGGGCTTTCGGGCCACCAAGTAGCACTTTTGGAAGACGACAGCGGCGTTTCCGAAAATGAAGTCAACGGTGCCGGTGATAAAAGAGTCTCTGTAGAACTGCCTGTTGGTGTGTGCGTAGAGAGTGTCTTGATAGGCATCTACGCGACAACGGTTTATGACGGATTGGTCGGCACCTACTCGAAGAGCCACCGCTTGGTGCTTCTGTGGGCCTGCAGTGTTCTGGAACCATATGTCTTGACCTATAAATCCATCCCCCACAGCAGCTGCAAACCCATGTTCCTAGTTAGTTTCAGTTTTTCAAAATTTATCACTACTCTCACAACTCACAACCAATTCCACATAGGAAAATAGTAGCTTAATGCAAAAAAGAACAAAGTTTGGTAAAAACATTGTAGTAAGCAGAAGAATGAGATTTGGAATAATGATATTTGGAGTATTATTCAACTAAACTATTATTCACGTTTGATTTTAAATCTCGTCAAAAGTACCATAATTCATTTTGGGTTGATTTTTTAATATCGGGTTAGTTTTTGAATTTGAAGTCGTTTTTTAACTATAGTTGTGTTAGTTGTGACAGGTATGGTTATCTATGTCTCTTTTGTTTTTCTTTTGTTTTGTAACAAGTTTGTATCATCCTAAACTTTACCACATGTATTATATCTTTTATTTGGTGATAAAAAAAGCAGAAGAATGAGAAAAAGAGAGAGAGGGAGAGAAACATACCCACAGTTGCAGTCTGAAATGTGCCCGTTCCGTCAATATAATTCAAGCTGCCGGTAATTACAGTTAGATCCTTACCATCTCCAACGAGCATCACGTTCTTCTTCTTCTTACCAATTTCAACATTCTCTTTATATGTTCCTTTTTTCACGTAAATAACATACCTTGTCTTACTGTTATCAGGTGCAGATGCCACAGCCTCAGCCACAGTCTTGAATTTCCCACTTCCATCCTTTGCCACCACAACGTTGGCATTGATGTCCCCAACACTGGACTCCAAAAGCCTCCTATCCTTGCTGCTCAACCATGAGGGAAACTCCCCATTCAGTGGCTCATCGATTGGTTCAACCCTCGGGGGCAAAACAGTCACAAACATGGCCAGAGCGGTTCTTGCTCTGGATATCAAGTCCTCAAGTTCAGCCTCCATAAGGGCTCGAGCTGTCCCCTCTAACCCATCCAAACAAGTTGCATGGTTAGTGAGCACGCTACTTAGCCATGTGTGTGCATCTTGCTGTGACTCAGTGGTTAGGTTTGTTAGAGTTAGCATTGAGTCCAAAACTCTGTCGATGGATAAATCCATCAGCTCCACACAGTCGTTCAAAGCTGCTTCCTCCTTGGGACTGTTAACCCTAAGTTTGATGGAACTAGCTGTGTTCATGGCTCTCTGAATGTGTGAGGTGGATTTCAATAAGAAAGAGTGGAACAAATTGAAGTTGTGGTCTTTTGTTGTGGTGAAGATGGGACCTTGAACCACTTCTGAGAGGTGTGCTAAGCATGATGGGTTATCAAGTGCATGATGACAGAGATGTTGAGGAGAGGATTGGTTAAGGAAGGAAGTGGGTTTGATGAAATAAGAAGCAGCAAAGACTGAGGAGCATATGACAGCAGCCACAGAGAAGATTAAACAGATAGTTTTGGTAGCAGAATTTCTTGGCCTCTCTAGCAGAGATTCTTGGATAGCCATACTTGTAAGTGTTACTAGTGCCTTGTTTTAGCCATGCATCATTGCCCTTATATATAGGCCAAAACACTTCTGTAGATAACATATCATAAATGTTTTTTTTTTTTATATAAATAAAACACCCTAAACATAATTTTTTTAATTTTAAAAATTATTTTATCATTTTGTTTATATTTTCATGAGATTTTTTTTTTAAATATTAATATTAATATTTTATTGGATGTAAGTGAAATTGGGTGTAAAAATATCATCACCCATAACATATACCTGCTTCTAGATTTAGAATATTTTCATCATTTCATAACAAAAAAATTGAAATTTATTTTATAATAATTATATTACTTTTAAAAATGAGCTATTAAATGATGGGTGAAATGTCAAAATATTATTTTTATTATTGGAGTGTAAAGATATTAATCAAAATAAGATAATAATCTTATCACACTTTGTTAGAGTCAACACTGATTAGTAATCCTATAGACATGTAACTTCAATAATTCACCGTTTTCTTCCCCTTTCTACTTTGTACTTTGTGGATGTCACTACTCAAGAGACACGTGGCTTCAATAATTCACCATTTTCTTCTCCTTTATATGTTGTGGATCCCACCATATATTCTTTCTGTAAACCGTGTGTTGCACGTGATTTTATTTAAAAATATAATATATTTCTTATATAAATTTGATTTCACAAAATTTAAAATAATAACAAATAATATGTATAAAAGTTTATTATTATATAACTTTGAAATTATATTTGAAATATAATTAAACCTAAAGTCGTACATTCTATATACTCTTTTCAAATAAAAAATTCTATACTCAAAATCTTTTTATATATACTTAAAGAATGGGTGAAATTGATAAGATAATATAATGTTATAAAAATGTGAGGAGAGCCTTTATGAAGTTGAGTTAGGTTTAAAGTCCACTTTATAACCACTAGACCAAACAAATTCTTTGGTTATATTATCATTTTTATTATACTTATTATTAATATAATTTATACATATTAATATAATTATTATTAATAATAATAAAATAAATTATACTCATATT
>Ga0123342_1006633_pt1 | contig 15906 bp, 18 predicted proteins | sample Turbeawhitnodule_FD_89960 | JGI IMG/M metagenome (GOLD analysis project Ga0123342, IMG submission 89960) | Root nodule microbial communities of legume samples collected from Mexico - Turtle bean Mexico white nodule | ecosystem: Host-associated > Plants > Roots > Nodule | place: Mexico: Nepantla... | reverse complement strand
TGGTTCTCCTAACCCACTGTCGTCTAGGAACCTCAGCTGAAGCACAACCCGTGCTCCCACTGCCACAAGTACCTCTGACTGGTCTACCTGAACCTTTCCATGCTCGTTCATCCTGAATCTGACCTGTGGCTCTGGGTTTCTCTCTTGTAAAGATAACCCTCTTCTTCCCACGAGATTCTGTGAATCGGACTTTGTTTATCTTCTGAACTGGGATGGTCACTCCCTCAGACACGGTAATCCGACTATATATAACAAACCTCTCTTTCTTCCGCAGGCTATGACAAGATTTCCCTTGATGATCTTCCACTACTGATTTCCAAACTTCACTTCATGTCCTTGTTCGTCCAACTGCTTAACAGAAATCAAACTTTTCGTCAAGCTTGGAACAACTCTGACATCCTTCAAAGTCCATAAACCAACTGATGTCTTCAACACTTTGTCACCCATGCCCGTAACATCAAGAGTTCTGTTGTCTGTTAGTCTTACCTTTCCGAAGTCTCCAATAACTAGATTCTGCAATGCTTCAGAATCCGTGACCCAGGAATCCACACTGCTATCTGCGCAACAGACTAAAAAATCCTCGTCTGCGAAATCTTCTGCAATGTTGACTTATTTATCATTTGGGCATAAGTTCCTTAAATGCCTCACCTCTTTGCAGTTCCAACATGTTACACTTGAGCAATCCCGAGTCTTTTACTGACTCCTTCTTTTGTTCTTGCTCCCACTATCTCTGATATTTTTCTTACCTCTAATGACATATAGCGATTCACTAGATAATTCCCCAGAACTCCTTCTTCGGATATCCTCGCCAAGAATGAGATCACGAATTTTCTCAAAAGTGAATCCATCGGATCCCGCTGAACTGGTAACTACTGTAACCATTCCGGACCAACTGTCAGACAAAGATAATAGCAGTAGTAAAGCTTGAACTTCATCATCGAACTTAATGCCCACTGACATAAGTCTGGCTAAGATCGAATTCGTTTTATTGATGTGCTCAGTAAATGAACTCGCAACAATTTGCATTTTCCAACAACTGAAATTTGTACCATCGAATTTTCAATTCGGAACTTCCCTTCTTCTGCCATCTCAAATGACTAGACGAGATACTCGGTACAACTAATTTCAGATCTTGGCAATCCTTTTCTTTTTTAAATCAAGACCACAAAAATTGCACCACCCAAAATCACTCACCAACAGACCTGGTCACAGTCCCCACTTCACTAGCACTCCGCACCACCACCATCGCTAGTCACCGCTGTTGTAAAGCAGATATGGGAGCCTCTCCTTCCACCGTTGTGAAACCCTAAGCCTTGGGACGCTGCTGCAGCCCCTGCGAAACCCTAGCTTTGGGATGCTGCTGCCGCTTATGCGAAACCCTAGCTTTGGAACACTATTGTCGCCTCTGCGAAACCCTAACTTTGGGACGCTACTGCAACCGCAATTTTCACATCTCGTCGATTAATTTCTGCTGATCGGATCTCTAGTGTGTTAACGAACCAAAGCTCTGATACCAGTTGATGGGAAAAATGCACGCGGAAGTAATACACACAATCATGAATCAACTGCAGAAAAATAAACAACACATGATTTAACGTGGTTCAGTCACCAACTCCAACCTACATCCACACGGGCAACTATTAGGTTTTCATTATATCCTGTTGCACACCAATTACAAGTACAATGATCTCTTTAAATAGAGAGAAATAGATATAAATAGAGATAATAAAGGGACACAATGATTAAGCCCACTCACTAAAACATGGTGTCTACTTAGCCCAACCCAATTGGTCTTGGCTTCCTACCCAACAGATGGAAGAATTGGAACAAAACAAAAGAAAAATGAATTTGAATTTACCAAACTTAAGGAATAGATTTTGCAGAGATTAATCAAAACATAGAAAGAGAGAAAGAAGTGAGGATGAAAGTGTGTCTACAGGAAAGAGAAAATGAAGTGAGACTTGGAGTACCTTTTTTTAAGAAATATCCTTACTGATAATTTTAAAGGAAATAGAAGTTATTAAACTGATAATTGCTATCTTTTCAAAGATAAAACTGAAAAGAAAAAAAAACTGTGTACCCAAATAGGAGAATCAATTTTATATATTGTTATAGATGATAGATAATCCTTTAAAATAATGGACTAAGATCACAAGTCTATCCTTCCTCTTGTCAGGAGAATTAAAATTACTATAAGGGAAATTAAGATTGCTATATAGATGCAACTCTCTCTTAACAAAATTTTTATTTTAAATGCAACTTTTAAAATAAAACATGTTCCAAAAAACGAGCTAAAGGAAATAAATTATTTAGAAAGTATAGATAAAATTGTGAAAGAAAAATAATAATAATTTTTTTTTACAAAGAATGAATAACCCTCTTACAAAAGGTGTCCTAAAGAAGCACGATCTCGGTGATAGAGAACGAATACGTTGTCTAAAGAGAAGCAATTACACACAACAAATGGTCTAATGTTGGTGTCCAAAATAGATCATTTAATATATAATTGTCCTATGTTAGATTCACTAGTTCAGGTGCGATAACATATATAACTAAGATTATTTGGATAAGAATATCCAAAGTGATCTCAATTTGGCGTCTTTGAAATTTTTTTCACCTTGAAACTTTGTCCAAACTACCTATAGGTAGTTGGTGTTAGACAATTTGAAATTGATATCCGAGTGTGAACGTCCAAGCCAATTACCATGTGTTGGTTCGTTATCACTCCACTAGAAATACCTAAAAATGAAAGTGAATCTAGATTGTAAAGTCTGATGCATGTTACTTGTGCAGATTTATTGTGCTACAATGTATTGGCATGTGATATATTTCTTGCCATTGAATATTATCACAAAAATTGTTATCAGATAGAGAAGCAAGAGAAGAAATAAATGCAATTAGTTATGCTTTGCCTCTCATTAAGGGTTTATAGATACTCACACATGAACTATACTACATTAAGTCATAATTCGACTTGTTTAGACTTGGTTGTAATTCTGATGCACTCTGTTGAGCAATGTATCCAAACAAAAAATGAGAATTGTGATAAAGGAATTTTGTACTTCATGCATGCCAAGTTTTTAATTCTGCCATAATGAAAATTTCTTCAACATCAACTATCCTATTCCTCTAACTCCAAATGCACTAAATAACCAACACCCACAAACATTTCCATAATTTAATCCCCTCTTTATTAACAATAGCACACTAAAACTATTTGAAGTGCATCACCAGAGGGTTGTGGTGTGCAATGCTAACTCTTAACTATTTGTTACACTGGTTCCACACTTTGGTTGCTACTTGGCACGTTATAAATAAGTCAAAGACAATTTCATACACAAATCCCACGTAAAACACATACCTTTTTATGTAGCATTTTCAATGCAAAGCTTTGTGCTAATGGCAATGTGTTTAGGCTCCACAGTTCAATGAATATTTTAGACTTTTTTCTTTGACATTGATTCTTCAGCTTATAGGTGGATCTTACACTGTATTAGTGTTCTAGTGAGTCTCTCCATAACCATTTATATTCTCTCTTCCCTAGACATAAATTATTGTTCTAAACACTTCCTTAGTTCTGCTAACTCGGTTTTCTCATTCAAATCACTCTCTTCTCCACCTGAAATTCCATTCCCATCTGGTAGTTGTCCAACTTCCAAAATGATTAATAGATTTTTCTTTGATGAGAGAAATCCTAAAAGCCCTAGGGAACCTAGAACATAGTTTTGAATTCCCTACCCAAGTGTCCTCCGAAAATTTAATCCTACAACCATCCTTCCATAGATAGACCTTTATCATCAGAGCCCTATCTCCATTTTCATTTGGCCAATAAAAATTTATTAAAGGTTTCTATATCCTTGACTCCTAACCCTCCTTTTTTTATTTTGATGTAGATACAATGTCCCAATCCACCCAAGCCATTTTTCTTCCTTATGCCACAATTCCTATAGGAACTATAGGAAATTTCTTTGTAAACTCCAAATCATTTTAGAAACACTCACTAGAGCTCTAAAAATGAGAAAAAAATACAATGGTGGTGTAGTTATACAAATTTTATTAGGAATACACATCCAACGAATGATAGGTTCCTTTCTTTCCATTTAAAGAACTTGTTTTTAATTTTACTTATCACAAGTTCCCAAAAGATATGCTTAGTTGAGTTTCCTCCTACTAGTAAACCTAGACACTAGAATGGTATTTCCATTTTCAGAATGCTTGAGAAAACTTCAATATCATCACTATTTACACCCAATGCACCTAATATGCTCTTATGAAAATTGACTATAAGGCCTAAGCTCAATTCAGAACATCTAAGCAAAACTTTTATAGTCAATGTTTTGGATACTTGGTTTACATATATGAAGAGTGTGTCATCAACAAATTGAAATAATTTGACCTCGATATTATTATGGTCGACTTTCAAACCGTGTATAATTGTTTGTTAGCTGCTTGATTTACCAACTCAAATAGGTCTTTTGCCACTATTAAAAAAAGTAAAGAAGCAATTGGATCTCTTACCTTAGTTCTTTTGTTTATTTAAATTCTTTAGTTGGATTGTCATTCATCAAAACTGACATGGCGTATTATTATAAGCATCCTCTATTCCAACTAATCCATTGTTTGCAAAACCTCAATTTATTCGTCATGCAATACAAAAACTCCGAAGAAACAAAACAAGTTTTTTCATAATCAATCTTAACTATGATTCCAATTCTTTTTTGTCATTTTCAGGTCTTCCACTCCGTCATTGGCCACTAGATGCTATCAAGAGACCTCTACCCATAAATGTTGATTGTGAGTTATTTATCACTTTCCCTAATATCTGCTTGATTTTATTGGAAAAGAGTTTGGACAAAATCTTATACATACAAGGAGATGGGTCTGAATTGATTTAAGCCTAATAGATTCTCGGATTTAGGAATTGATGTGATAAATGATGTGTTACAACCCCTAGGTATATGCCCATGTTTGTGGAACTCTTGCATTACTTGTGTTATTTCCTCTTTTTAAAAATCCCAATATTTTTTGATAAAACTGAAAGAAACCCCATCTGAACGTGGACATTTGGAATTCCCACAACCCCATATTGCATCCTTAATCTCTTTTTCCTTAAAGGGGTGATTAACATGTGATTATCTATTTCTCACAGCTTTTTATTCTTCATCGCCAGATTTCTAACCACTTTCTGATACCAAAGTTCTGTCAATCACACTCTTGGCATTATCATTTCATCCATACAAACTATATTTTCTTCCTAAACATGGTAAGTTGTGCATCTCTATATTTTCTATGAATTCATTAAATCCCCTTATCTTCCTATTGCTACCATTGATTCCCATGCATTCATGTGGCTTTGTAACTGCGTTAAAATCACCTAGAATGCACCAGGTTATGCAGGGTTTATTTTGTCTTATTAATGCTAATTCATCCTACATTCTAATATTATCTTCTAGATGGCACAATGAGTATACATTGACCATTATGATGGGTGCTTTCTTTTCCTTATTTTTTCGTATCAGTACCATAAACCTCTTACTTATTATATGTCTTCCATAATCGAAATAATTTTTATGCCAAACACTTAGGATCTCCCTGTCCCATTTTCTGCTCCACAATTGTCCAATTTGTTATCCCCCATAATTGATAGAATTTTTCTTTTCTGATGTTATTAAGTTTTGTTTCCTGTATACAAAATTGGTATCTAAATTCATAAGATATCTCCATTTAGTCGCGTTTCCTATTTATCTTATATTTATACATTAAAAAATATTATTAAATAAAAATAATTTTCAAAAAATAATAATTAATTATTATATTAATTAAATTAAATATTATTTTAAAGACTAAAAAACGTATTGATATGTAAATTATTTTTTATTATTGATAAATAGTTTATAAATTAATATCTAATTAACTAGAACTACCACCTTTAGAATTTGAATAATTTGTAACTAAAACCTTGATAACTAATTAGATATCAATTTAGAAACTATTTATTAATAATAAAAACTAACTTACATATCAATAATTTTTTAGTCTTTAAAATAATATCTATTTTAGTCAATATAGTAACTAATTTTTCTTTTAAAATTAATTTATGCTTAATAATTTTGCAGTATTTTCATTATACGTGAATATTCGCTCCCCCCTCGTTGTCCTTACTTTGTTTATTGTATCTCGCTTCTAGTTGGTCTAGTTTGATTGGTGAGACAAGCTTTGAGAAAGGATATGCTTAGGGGTGTAAAGGTGGGAAGGAATAACATTGAGTGTTGCCTACTCCAGTTTGCAGATGACACACTGTTCACATGTGAGAATTATTTTAATAATATCTTTGCAATCAAGACCATCCTTCGGTGTTTTGAAATTGTCTCAGGTTTAAAAGTTAACTTTCTCAAATCTAAGTTGGCAGGAATCGATGTGGATACTTTTGTCCTAAATACATACGCGAAGACTTTAAATTGTAATACTATGAGGCTCCCGTTCCAATATCTGGGGGTAGAAGTGGGAGGAAATCCAAGGAAGAAATAGTTCTGGGAACCGGTAGTAAGGAAATTGGAAGCTAGACTTAGTTCATGGAAAGGGAGATTCCTATCCATGGCAGGTCGGATTTGTCTACTAAAATCGGTGTTCACTGCCATACCATTGTTCTATCTTTCTATATTCAAAGCCCCGGTAGTAGTGTGTAACAAAATCAGCAGCATCCAAAGGAAATTCCTTTGGGATTGGGAAAGACAAAACAAGTCGATCTCTTGGGTTAGTTGGGACAACGTGTGTAAGCCTCTTGAGGAAGGGGGCCTAGGAGTGAAGGAGATTAGAAGTTTTAATTCTGCTCTTTTGGCAAAATGGAAATGACGGCTTATGTCTGGTGAGGGAGGTAAATGGAAAGAAATTCTTGTCTCCAAGTACTACACAGAAGTAGATGCAAGACAAGCGAGGATAAAATACCAATCTTGGTGGTGGAGAGATCTAGTCAAGATATGTGGTGACGGGGTTGAAGAAGGATGGTTCCAGAAGGCTACTGTGTGGAAAGTAGGGAATGGGTCCACAGTGAGATTTTGGGAGGATGTGTGGATACAATCCACATGTCTAAAAACACTACATCCCAGACTTTACTCTTTGTCTTGTGATCAAGGTAAGTTAGTGGGGGAGGTTGGTAGTTGGGAAGAGGACATATGGCGGTGGTGTCTAAATTGGAGAAGGGACAGGTACGGATGGGAGTCTAGTTTGGAGTCTGATCTGTTAACTATATTGAGTACGGGCAGTCTGAGTAAGGAAGCCCAGGACCACCTCCTTTGGAGGGGGGATCCGAAAGGTATGTTTTTGGTTAAGTCAGCCTACTCTATTTTGACCAACCATCAACAAGTTAGCATAAAGGAAGGCGTGTTTTGTAGTTTATGGCAAGCAAAAGCCATGCCACGAGTGCTTGTCACCGCTTGGAGAGTACTTTTGGATAGGATCCCAACTAGAGCCAACCTTATAAGAAGGGGAGTGTTGGTGAATTCGCCTCTGTGTGCGTTATGCAATACGTTAGAGGAATCTTCACAACACCTTTTCCTAGAATGTGTCTTCGCACAACGAGTGTGGTCAATGTGTTATCGTTGGATTGGTATTTTGGGGGCCTAGAATAGGGGTATCAAGAATCATATGGAGAACTTTCACTTAATCCATTTGTCTAATAAACAAAACCAGGTATGGCTAGGACTGTGGGCGGCAATTGTCAGTTGCATTTGGAAACAGAGGAACCTGGTGGTCTTCAAGGAAGGGGTCCCTGACGCCGATGAGATTTTCCAGAATGCCCAACTACAGTCTTGGTTGTGGTTGAAACACAAGGTAGATGGTTTCTCACACGCCTTCTCTGACTGGATTTTGAACCTGAACCAGTGTCTCCTTGTTGTGGTGTGGGTGTGTTGATCCTGAAGCAGATAGGTTATTGAGGAGGGGGTAAAAGAGAAAACAGGTTGTTGTAATATGGTTCGTATACGAGTGTAATGTGGATAGGGTACTTGGCTCGGGTGTGGAGTAAACATGAAGGTGTGGAGTTTAAATGGTGTACCGGTTGTAGCTGGGCGATGGGTGAAGCGAGGAGTAGGGGAATCTTTTTTGTTTAGAGTAATTGATGCTCACCTAAGGTTTGTTAATACCTCACAAGTTGTTTTCATGCTTTTGATTTTGCTATCTGCTTTCAAAAGGCCGATCCTAGGGGGTTGCAGGTTGTCCTGAGTATCTATATAAGGAGAGGAGGGAACTGTAAGCAGGTTGTCTTGAGTTGCTGCAGGAGGATGCGGGCGTGGTTCTGGGTTGTGGTTGCTTATCCGTAAGTACAACCCGAACAGGCATGTGTGGTCTATCTGTTTCTGGTGGGGAATCGCGGCCTTTGAAGACGTTTCATAGGTGCGGATGGGGCGCATAACAGGGTGCACAACAGGGTATTTTTATGAGGGACAGGTGCCACAGATCCGACCATAAAGCTGGCTTGGATGGTTGAAGTTTGTGGGTTTAGGGTTTAGGGTTAGTATTTTTTAAGGGGAGCTAGAAAGGTTTTTTGGTTCAGATGCTATACTGGTTTTTAACCTGCTTCTACTTCTGCAGTTTCCTATCCATGGTAGCTACTTGTGTTTGTGTCATGTAGGTACAGCGTTGTGGGAGCCACTTTGTAGTTACAAGGGGCTGATTTTAAAACCAGGAAATTAGCTATCATAACATCACTTGCTGTTAGAATTCTTGGTATTTGGTTGTGCTGAATTGTCCAGCCTACATGCTGGGCTGAAGCCACCAGTTTTGCCTGTGCTGGTTGCCATTGGTTGCGGTTTTAGCTTATATCACTTTGTTGGGTAGTGTGCATTTGTTTTTTGGTAGTTCCTAGGAATGTCATTGCACTTGTTCAGCAGGACTTTGCGAGTCTTGTATGTGCCTTGGTGATCTAAAACCAAAATTTTCATGTATACGGGTTGGAACACTCCTGAAGTGTCTCTTTTAAATTTATTAATTATTTGCTGATAAAAAAAAGTAATTTATCCTCATTCATCTAAGGCCAATCTCTTTCTATAATTTCCTAAAATATATAAAAAAAATGGTCATTTTATAAAAAAAACATTAAAACGTACGACTAAATATTATTACATAATATTTTGTCTTAAATGATATAGTCTTCTTACGAGTTACATTGGGTTTTTAAGAATTTGGATACAACATATTGCATTGGAATATAAGTTAATTTGAAAGTGTATGAATAAATTAAAGGTGGAAAAAAATTTAAATATTTTATGTTTCAAAGTAATATTTTATTTATTTATTTAGTGAATTAAAAATTTGTTATATGTGCACAATAAAAGTATTTTCTAAAGTTTGACGTAAATTATACCAAAGGTTTTCTTGTCTTAATATTAGTGTGTGAGATGATTTAAATAGTTGAAAGAAATAGATGAAATGTATTTTTGATGTAATTTACAAATGTGAATACAGTCTCAATTTATAAAAGGTTTACAACCTAATTAAGAAAGAAAATAATAGGTAATGAAAGCAAGAAATAATGGGTGATTAAAGTTGTACAAATCAAATCAAATCAAATAACTAACAAATATGTTCTAATAAATAAAGAATAAAATTTGCACTTAATTACAGAATTATTCTCCTGATTATGCAACACTCCCCCTCAAGCTGGTGAATTTATATCTATCATTCCCAGCTTGCAAGTAAGATCTTTGAACGGTTTTGTGGGAAGTTCATTAGTAAGCATATATGCCAATTGGAGTCTTGAAGGGATGTATTCGGTGGCTCATTATCTAACTTCTCCTTAATAAAATGCCGGTCTATCTCTATGTGCTTGTTCGATCATGTTGAATTGGATTGTGTGCAATACTGATAGTGGACTTATTATCACACACCAAACCCATAGGAGCTTCATATTTTATTTTGAGGTCATCAAGTATGATCTTCATCCATAATAGTTCACAAACCCCTTGAGCCATGGCTTTAAATTCTGCCTTTGCACTTGATCTCGCAACTACATTTTGTTTCTTGCTCCTCCATGTCACCAGATTTCCACCCAAGAACATGCAATAGCCTGTGGTGGATCTCCTATCAATAATTCATCCTGCATAATCAACATCAGTATATACTTTCATGGATAAGCTTTCTCCCTTTTTGAATAACAATCATTTCCCTGGAGAGGCTTTTAAGTACTGAATAATTCTATTTACTGCTTGCAAGTGTCTTTCTCTTGGATCATGCATAAATTGGTTAACCACACTAACTGCATAGGCTATGTCTGGCCTAGTGTGTGATAGATAAATGAGTTTTCCCACAAGTCTTTGATATTGTGTCTTATCCACTTTTGGGTTTTCCTCATCATTCCCAATCCTATGATTTTGCTCTATTGGCACTCCAGTGGTCTTACAACCCAACTTACCAGCCTCTTTGAGAAGATCAAGGATGTATTTCCTTTGAGAAATAAAGATGTCCTATCTCGAGTAAGCAACCTCTATTCCAAGGAAGTACACTAGCTTTCCAAGATCCTTCATCTCAAATTGAGCAGCTAGTCTCTCCCTCAAATTTTGTTTTTCAATCTCATCATCACCTCTAATAATCATTTCATCTGCATAGACCAAAAGTATAGTGATTTTACCATTCTGAGAATGTTTTATCAACAGAGTATGGTCACAAATACTATAACTTGAGTAAACCTTCCAAACCAAGCACGATATGATTGTTTAAGACTATATAGGTCCTTATTAAGTTTGCACACCTTATCCCCTTCATTAATAGCACCATAACCAGATGGAATCTCCATGTATACTTCTTCCTCCAAGCTTCCATGCAATAAGGCATTCGTAACATCAAATTGATGCATCTCCCAACCAAAGTGTGTTGCCAAGGAGAGAATAATTCTGACTGTATTCATTTTTGCCAATGGAGCAAAAGTCTCCTCATAATCGATCCCTTTTGCAACCAACATTGCCTTTCATCGATCCAATGTTCCAACCGACTGATACTTAATTGTGTATATCCACCGATAACCCACTACCTTCTTATCCTTTGGTTTCTCTACAATCTCCTAAGTCTCATTCTTTTCTAATGCCCTCATTTCTTCATTCATGGCTCGAACCCAATTCTCATCTTTTAAGGCTTTTTGTACTTGGTCTTTGTTGTAGGGTGGCAAACTCTGGCGTAGGGTCTTTGTCATGCTCCCTGAGAATGGAATCTTGCAACAAAGGAAAAGGTGGCAACTCAAGGTTCTCAGCTTCTTCTTGAATACTCTCCCCCTGAAGCTGAGAACTAGGAAATAAAGACTCTGTTTCATGGAAGGTGACATCCATGGAAATATAAACTTTACGAATCTGAGGGTGATAACATTTGTACCCTTTTTTGTGGGGGGCATAACCGATGAATACACATTTGATGGAGTGAGGATCTAACTTACCCCGATAAGGACTATGAACATGGACAAAAATAGGACAACCAAAGCACGAGTCTGAAGACTAGTCAAAATAGGAATAAAAGATAGAATGTGGTTATAAGCTGAACAGGGATAACACCTTGTAGAACCCGAAAGGGTAATCTATTGATCAAATAAGTGGCAGACAGGATTGCTTCCTCCCAATAAGAACTAGGAACAGACGTTTGGAAAAGTAAAGCTCTAGTAACCCCAAGGAGATGATGAATTTTCCTTTCAACAACCCCATTTTGTTAAGGAGTGTCCACACAAGTTAATTCATGAACAAATTCATTTTCCTTAAGGAACTTGGAAAGTTTTTGGTTCACATATTCTCTTCCATCATCAGAACGCAATCTCTTAATTGGACTTTCAAATTGTGTTTGAACCATTTGGTAAAAATTTACGAACAAGTGGAAAACTTCATACTTATCTTTCATGAGAAATATCCAAGTAACTCGAGTACAATTATCAATAAATGAAACAAACTATTTTTCACCCGAGATATTATGAATAGGTGAAGGTCCCCACACATCTAAATGAATAAGATCAAAAGGTTTATAACTCTATTATTATTTGGAGGAAAAGTTGTTCCATGGTGTTTAGTAAACTAACAAACATCACAATGAAAAGACTCAACCAATAATTTTGTAAATAAAACAGGAAATAAGGACTTTAGGGTACTAAAAGAAGGATGACAAAGACGTCTGTGTTGAAGCCATATCTAAGAAGATGACCAAGATTCAGTGCCTTTCTGAAGATTAGAAGTGTGTGGCTGTAGTCCATCACACTTTTTATTTTCTTCCTGTTGTAAGTAATATAACTTGCCCTGCACTTTAAATCTAGGGTAATCTTATGAATAAACAAGAGGTTATTAGATAGGTTAGGAACATGAAGCACATTTTTTAAAGGAAAGGAAGGTTGAAGGTGGATGTTACCACGACCAGTAATGGGGGTATTGGAACCATCAACAACAGTAATATGTTGGTTACAAGATAAGGCATTGTAGGATGAAAAACAAGAGGAATGAGGTGTCATATGATCAGTAGCACCAGAGTCTATAATCCAGATATTCTCAGTACTAGAAGCATTAAAGGATAAGAAGATAGAACTCTTACCACTCATGGTTAAAGAACAAAAGCTAGTCTTACTAAGAGAGTTCATGAGAGCTCATAAACGTTCCAATTCATCTTTGCTGAGTGACGAGACCTCCTATGATATTTGAGTTTCAAAGTCAGATGATGCATGATTAGCATGCCTTTGTATTGTACCTTTTAATCCTCCGGTACGTTCCAAGACCTTCTCCTTTCCATGAAGTTTGAAGCACATTTCCATAGTATGCCTCATCTTCTTACAATAGTTGCACCAACGATCATCACGATTAGCCTTTGTGGGAGGCTTTCCAAATGAAGAAAATGGACCTCTTATAGGGCCCTTACCAGTAGCCAGAGTTGAATTATCAACAGAGTTGCCAACATCCAGAGCTAAACTATCAACAGAGTTGCCCCCATCCAACATTACAGACCTCCGAGTTTCTTCCCCTCCTACAATGTGAAAAACTTATGAGAGAAGGGAGTTTTTCCTTACCCAATATTTGAATCCTAATTGGATCAAATTCAGAGTTGAATCCAGAAAGAAATTTAAATATTCGCATCCTTTTAAGGAATTATGCTAGTGCGATATAGTCATTTGTGCACTTCATTTTCAAATTTTGATATTGATCTAATTCGATCCATAAACCATTCAACATACCATAGTAGCTTGTTACTGACAGGCTCCCTTGGCTGGTATGGAAGATTTTGTTTCTATCTCGTAAAATGTTGCAGTATCTTTCTTCATAAAGTATGTTTGACAAAGGTTTTTCCAAATTTCCTTAGCAGTGGAGAAGAACATACAATTTCGGCTAATCTCTGGTGTCATAGAATTCCATAACCAGGTCATGATAAGAGAGTCTTCATCGTTCCAATCTTCATATTTAGAATCGGTTTTGGCTGGAGGATTCCCTTCTAGGTGAGTCAATTTCTTCCTTCCCTTGAGAGTAGCACGAACCAACTGGGCCCATTGCAAATAGTTTTCCATTGAGACGATAGTTGCTTTGCAACACTTGCAAATCATTGGAGCTAAGAGGGGTTGTATTTTTATCTGACATTGGTAAGAGTTGACAGCAATAAGACTAAAATGATTGGGCTTTGTAGGAAAAAAATTGGTTGTGGTTCTGTTCAGAATAAAATGTCGGAAAATTTTTCTAGCAATGGTGGTCAACGTCGATCAACGACGGTCGGTGATGGTCGGCGGCGGTTGGCAGCGGTCGGCAGTGGCCAGCAGTGGTCGACGGCAGCCGGCGGTGGTAGTGACAGTCAATGGCACAAAGTGGTAGTAGTCAACGGAGGAGAAAAAAAATTACATCAATGAAGGTTGTCTACAAAAGTAATTGCAGCAATGAAGGCTGCCCAGAAAAGTAATTGCAACAATAAAGGCTGCTAAAAATATTTTGCAGAAGCATAGTCTCCCAGATCAAGAGCTCTGATACCAAGTTGAAAGAAATAGATGGAATGTATTTCTAATGTGATTTACAAATGTGATTACAGACTCAATTTATATATTGTTTACAACCTAATTAAGGAAGGAAATAATAGGTAACGAAAGTAAGAAATAATGGGTGATTAAAGTTGTACAAATCAAATCACTAACAAATCTCTCCTAATAAATAAAGAATAAAATATGCACTTAATTATAAAATAATGCTCCTATGCAACACAAATAATGATAGTTAAATGTAAATTATAGTTTTTTTATCGGCAATGTAAATTATAGTTAAGCTCTAAATTATTTAGTTATGTAAGTAACGTATTATGTGGACTAGTTTTAGATTTTGTAGGGTGATAAGATCTATGCTAAATTTTGAAGTGTGAGATTAATATTTTAAGAGGTGAACATGGTAACCACTATTGGATTTTGATGTGGGCTAGAGTTATTTAAGAACTAACAATGGTGGGAGTGAGGTTAATATATATGGGGAGTGAAATATAAATATGAAAATCTCTTCTTACACCACTTTCGTTTACATCCATTTGATTTCATTTTTCTCTTTCAATTCTTTATCTTTTTCACTTTGGCTCATTCCAAATTTATCTTCCTTCTCACTATAAACTTAACTATTCATGGCTTATTTCTTCCTACTTTTGCTCTCACCTTCCCTCAATTTTGAAATATTTTATTTCATGCATGTCTTTGTGTAAAAGTTTTTTTGTATTACATAATTTTTATGCATACAACAATAGAGAATATTTTTGTGCATCATTGGTCCAGTTTCAATAATTTTTCCAATTTTAAGATAACATTTTCAACTATTTTGAATTTGTAGATATTTTTCCAGAGTCTAAAAAGTTTGTGGTATATAGATTCGTATTTGAATCTTTTCATAGTCTTAGGGTAGTTGTGATTATGATTTGAGTTTCATGGTATCGTAAAATTGAGTTCTTGAGTGAGAGAGAGGTTTTCTTGGACACAGTTTCAAACAACGAACTTTGAAAAAAAGGTTATTTCTTAGTATTTAAGATAAAAAGAGGGGTTGAGTAACAAAATGTAACTCAAAATTTTTTCACATATTAATATAAGACTAAGTGATACGAATGTGATGCACCTAGATTGTTTAATGAACATGAAAACTTGTACATGTTCTATGAATGATGCTATAACAAAGGCATATATTAATCACTCATTATTTGAAAAATTTCATGTCCAATAAAGTTCGTAAATGATGTGAGTTGATTTTAAATTGACACATATTTTAGGAGTTTCAGTTTTAGATTTTGATTTTGATTAGTAGAATATGGTGAAACTCAAAAAAGATTGTCACTGAACACGAACTTAAGCAAGTGGTTAAGTAATTGTGAAGGTTCTCTTCTAGAGAGAAAAGAGAAATCACAATATAAAAGTGATGATGATGAATTGCGGAAATGTAGACAAGCAAAGATAGAAGATGACCAAATTATAAAGAAGAGAAATAAAAAGCAAAGATGGATAGGAAAATGGAGTAATGAAGAAAAGTAAAAAGAGAAGCTTATGGGTAATGAAGGGGATGGTCATGCCACTTGGAAGGGGAGGGGATTACAAGATGAGTGGTGAGGAGTTGCCACTTGAAGTATCCTCTACTCAAGATAAGACCCAAAATATGAGAGCACTCACAATTTCACTCAAGCATAGTTTCTTTACTTGAAAAATTCAATGTGTTTATACAAGAGGCAAGGCACCCTATTTATAGGAGAGGATGTCTTGGAGAGTAAGAGAGAGAAAGGAGAGGGGTGACCAAAGGCAAAGACCTTCTAGAAAGTAGGTCTAGCCTAGTGTGCCTGATGTGATTCCAATAGCCACATAGAACAAGATTCTTGACATTTTTAGGAATCACCTTGAGCTGGAAAATATAGAGGCACTTTTCTTAGAGTTGGATCATGGTTCTAAGACAAGAACTCACC
>Ga0123342_1006632_pt1 | contig 15906 bp, 11 predicted proteins | sample Turbeawhitnodule_FD_89960 | JGI IMG/M metagenome (GOLD analysis project Ga0123342, IMG submission 89960) | Root nodule microbial communities of legume samples collected from Mexico - Turtle bean Mexico white nodule | ecosystem: Host-associated > Plants > Roots > Nodule | place: Mexico: Nepantla... | reverse complement strand
ATGAAAAAGAGACAATGACTTAAGCATAAAAGAGAGAAAGGCAGAGAAAAGAAAATACAAAAGAAATTCTTATTTACTTGTGTATTAGAGAGTAAAATACATGGTGTATATATAAGAAAAAAAAGACTAAAACCTAGCTGAAACAGAAAAAGAAAGTTGGGTCAAACAAACAAAACTCAATAACTTAAAACAAAAGAACTAAATATGTTAACACCTCCTGACTTCTCTCTTCCACCATAACTACAAGAAAATCATTAAATAGAAACCAATTTTAGAAACAAAAAATAATTAGTTGTTATATTTTTTGTCTCTAAAATTAGTTTCTGGTAGTGCATAGACACACTACTCTCTGGCACAGGCTCAATGGCCACCGACAACCGTCCTAGCAAGGAACCACAATTCATCCACACTTATGTCTATTATATCTAAGGAGAAGAAACACTAAATAAGAAACTATCATTGCTTCTTCCATCACCTTACTGCCCCAACTCGGGTCTCAAGCCACCTTTACCTAGCTTGGATACAATTTGTGTTTATCACTGCTTTATATATCCTAAATAATTGCATTATCTATCTGATGTGAGCTTCAAAGCCATGTGTGTTTTTGGCTTCGAGGGCTTCAAAGATTGCAAAAACATATTGCAATGAGAAATTAACTTTATCACTTCTCACTTTCACATATTGGATGCATTTTAAAATAAAGGTCTTCAAATTTAAAATATTTCAACATTATGAGAATTAAATATCAACATTATGAGAATTAAATATTAATAATTATAACTAAAACCAAAATTGAACATAAAATATATGTATATCAAAAGTTAAATAAAATAAGTCAGGTGTTTTGAAGAATGAGATCGTAACAAAAAAACTAGGAATTATATAAACCAACTACCATCAAATACTGTTGAAATACTTATTATCCAATATTAGTTGTTGTAATTCGTATTATCCAAATTTATTTTTGTGAGTTTTTTAAATAAATTTTTGAAACTTTAGACAACATATTTGTAATATAAAGTTACACTTTCAAAATTTTAGAGAATTTAGTTATAAAATATATTAAAACTATATAGTTTTTAATTATTTATTTATAAATAAATTTAATTATATTTATTTATTGAAATTTGAAAAATCTAGAGTGTTTTATTGAAGTTCTACCAATCTTTGGAATTTAACGGAGGTTAAAAAAACTTCCATTATTTTGCTGATATTTTAAAATAAACCTTTGGATTTAATGAAAGTTAAAAAAAATCTTCGTTATTTTACCAAGATTTTAAAATAAACCTTTAGAGTTAACGAAAGTGAAAAAAACCTCCATTAATTAAATAAATTTCTAAGATTATATTAATCTCCACTAAAAATTAAAACTCTTTTTTTCTTGATTTTATCACATCAATTAAATTACTAATAAACATCCCATTTCTTTTCCATTTTCTACTTATTTGTTGTGTCTTATCTCACTTTCCACTCTAAATAAAGTGGAATGAGATTGTAAAGATACATTTATAATGGATTCAATGTAAAAGTTTATATAATAATTATTTTACCATGAAAAAAAATTTGCCCAAAAACTGAACAAAACTTGCTAAAGGAAAAAAAATATAAAATAGTAAATGTTCTTACAACAAGGACCAAGAATACTAGAATCAGGTTGACAAGATTTAACTCTTATACAAATCTTCTAATCTTGGACTGGACTCTCTTAGTTCCTTCGTGGGCTGGATACTCTGGACCTCTCCTCTCGTTGGGTGCTCTCGGCTTCTCGTTCAACTAGGTGCTCTCGGCTTCTCCTCAGCTAGGTGCTCTCGGCTTCTCCTTCCCACAGATGGGGGGGTGTACCTGCAAGTCGCTCCGATGCCAAAGTCAGAAACGATGTAATGTTCATTAGATAAAATTCACTCTTGCTTACCTCTCATGTTGATCTCCTATTTATAGAGTTTTCTTAATGGGCTTTTCACTTTACCTTTGGACTTTCTTTCTACACCATTTTATTATTTACGCACCCCCTGACATAGGTTTCTTATGTAATTTGGGTCTTGCTATATATATATATATATATATATATATATATATATGTTTTAATTTTATTTCAATAATCGAGAGGTTATTTTGATATTTAGCTTTCGGCCTAACCTTTCGGTTTTTGCCTATCAGCACAATATATTTATAGTTATAGTCGAGAGGTTATTTCGGTATTAGCTTTCGGCTTAACCTCTCGGTTTTGACCTATCAGTACAGTAAAGTAATTGAAAGGATTTCGAAGTAATTTAATCTAATATTTATTATGAGTTTAATTCATTACAACAAAAACATTAATTAGAAGTCAACTTTAGACAAAATAATAATAATTAATTACTACATTGACTAAATTATATATTATTTTAGAGTAGGGATTACAATACGAGTTGACCCACCCTGCATAGACGCGCCCTGTGTTTGGCCCGTAAAATGTAGATCGGGTTGGCTGACCAACACAAAGAATGCAGCCTTATTTTACTGGCCCGTCCCGCAGAAGAGGTAGTCCATGGGCTTGCGGGCAAACTTGTATAAGGAAAATATCTTTTTAAAAAAAATTAAAATTTCATTATTATAACAAAAACGTAATTTTTCTCTTGAATTCAAGTATGATGGTTGTTAGAATGTTTGATTAAAAATAATTAAAGTTTTGTTTTGCATATATTTTTCCTGTATATGTATGTAAATGTATCAAAGTATTTTATCAAAAACAAAGTTTTGCTACAAATATTTTTATTTATGCGGGTCAGCGGACTAGATTAGTGAGTTTGTCCCGTGCTTTTTGATAGCGGCCTACGGACCGACCCGCATGGCCCGTCCCGTATTGTCATCCTTATTTTAGAGATTATTTAAAGTAATTTCTATTATTAATAAATAATTTCTAAATTAATATTTAATTAATTACCAACTTTAAAATCTAAAATAGATGGTAGTTAAAACAATGATAACTTATTATAAATTTTATTAATAATAAAAACTATTTTAAATATTAATAATTTTTGTAGTGTTTAAAATAATATTTAATCTAGTCAATAAAGTAAATAATTATTTTTTATATATAAAATTAATTTATATTCAATAATTTTCTTGTAGTAATTTATATATTTTTATTAAAATTACTTTTACTCTGAACCAATGAAAATTTAGAGTAATTATGTCAAAAATCAATAATAGTATGATGTCGAGTAATCCATAATTAAATTATAACGTAACTTTTTTTGTTCTAAAAAAGTGTACTATTTCTCCTTCTTCCCAACTGTAAAGAGACGTAAATGAATGGTGCAGAAAATATTTTCTTCTTGTTGGCTAATAAAGAAATGTGTACGTAAAGGGCCAATAAATGCATAGAAAAGTTTCCAAAATACAATAAATACAATGCTACTTCAACTACCAGTACTATAGTTTCCTTCCTCTTGTAATAACACACCACCATGTAGTTACCAACACCACCTCAAACTCTTTCACCAAACGACCTTTCTGGAGGGATACCCTCTTCCTCATTCTTGTCACAATCACAAGCACACTCCAACTTGTCTCCATTGCTTTCCACTCTCACCATGTCATCTGTACAAATGGTTTCTGCTAGTGCCATCAATTTTAAGGTACCTTACCAAATTCTAGGGCATGATGACCCTTTATCTGATGGTGAGAGAGATGAAAGGGTGAACCAAAGGCCTAAGAAGTGGGGCAGGCCTAGAGGGGTGCCCTTGAGGAGAAGGTTCAGGGTGAAAGTGGGAAGTTGGAGGAGAGTGTGGATGATAAAGAAACTGATGCTTGTGTGTGCTAAGGTGAAGAAAAGGTTCAAAGAGGGACATGGTCATTTTGGTGAACTCTTTGCTGGGAACTATGTCTTCACTCAAATCAACCCAACATCACTCAAGTATCTTGAAAAGAAGTTGGCTCAAGCAAAAGTTTCTTGATGTCTATTATTATTCATAGTCATGATTCCTATAATGACTGGGTTCTTCTTCCAGCTAAGTCTTGTTTTTGTTCATTTTTTCTGTTTTCTTTTGATTCATATGCAAATGCAAGTGCTTCCTGTTTCTCCCTGTATAAGCCTTTTAGCCTTTCATTTGTTAGCATTAAGATAGGTACAAAGCTTTTAGTTTACATTATGTGAAAATTTTTAGTAATCAATCAATAAAAAATGCTTTAGATATGAGTTGTGTTGTGAATGAAATGCCACAATAGTAGATCTCCCCAGGCACTTTAATTTGGTTTGCATACATATACTTTTTATATTTTCAAATGTTAAGTCCAGAGGTCCATGGTGGATTATTGACCAATAAATTACAAAATTAATATTTTTGTTCTGTTTTGATGAAATGATGCACTCTTTTAAGTTTTATGAACAAAAGGGTAGATACAAAAGAACACAATTTGTGCTAAATATATTATGAGAGAATGAGATAGAACACCATTTTGCAAAGACTAAGGTAACTGCATAGAAACAGGGTGATCTGTCAGCATTATAGGTTGTTGTTAATATTATGTCAGAAACATTTCCTCTTCCATCATAATATGTGGTCCTTGTGCAGAAGAGGAGAAAGAGGAAGGTGCACTTTTATGTCTAAACATAGTACAAAAAGTAGGCATGTTATATTAAATGTTTTATATATAGCCAACAAGCAATAAACAATGAAGATCACTTCTACCACCTAATCTTATTTCCAAGTGCAAGCTTTATAATTCCACTTAACCCTAAACCCTGAGTATTTTAACTACTACAAAAATTATAACTTCATGTCATGGAAATGGCATGATACCCTAACAAACATGTTCCACCTAGGTTTAGGAAATTTCTTAACTTTTCTCATAAAATTATGTGAGGCATCATATGAATTTTAGCATCCCAATTATTTTAAACTTCACCAATCATATGTCACACTCCATAAAAAGAAAACTAAAAAGATAAAAAAAATTAGGAGATCAAACCAAAAATCATGCAAGAGAAAAACAACCTAAGTCACTGATAAAATCTGAACTTAGAGAGATTTAAACGATTTTATGAAGAAATCAAACCTAATATTTACAGGTGAAAAATCATACCATAAAAACTCTTTTCTATTAACAGTATCAACACATCTATTTCCTTCCTTAAAGAGTCCTCTGCTAGTGAGTCTTCAACTTGTTGCAAGGATCATCACTAAAGTTTTGGAAATCAAGACAAACCAGAGAAGAGTCACAGTCAAGCCATATGCGTATATAATTTTTTTTCTTTAGATATCTCAATAGGAAGAATGACAATCATTGACTCAGTAAAATGGAGGTTTTAATGTCCAAATAAAATGTATATCCTCCAAAGAACTCCCCCCCGTAACATTCCAAATTTGTAATATAATACTCTTTCAATACACTGTTTTAAATTATTATTATTATTATTATTATTTTTATTATATTATTTTAAATAATTTTATATATGTTTTATGAATAAATGATATGAACCTTAATAAGTTGGAAAAATCTTGATCAACTCATATTGGTGTAGAAAAGGTGAAAAATAGCAGTTATTTTAGCATTAAAAAGACGGTTTTTTAATCGTTGTTTTTCAAGGCGTAGTCTATTCTCTTCAAGTAAAGAAGACAGCTATTTAGTCGTCGTGTTACATTCCATCTAAATCGGCGATTATGGTAAAAGCCGCCGTTTTATTTCCTTCAATTAATAACCTTTAAAAAAAATTAAAGTTATTCATGTTTTGAATGAGAAAAAACATGGTGTCCTAATCTCATCACACATGGTGCCCAAATCTCAGCACGGTGGTGGTGAAGAGTAGCGGCGAAGAACGGTAGCAGTAACGGCTAGCAGCGGCGAAGAACCAACGGAGGCACAGAAAACAACCAATGTAGACAGCGGTGGTGGAAGGCAATGAAAACCTTCACCAACAATGGAGACAAAAAACGAATAATAGAAAGAAAAAAAAAAGCAATGGTGAGTGAATAGAAGAAACTTACACAATGGCAAAGAACTCGAAGAAAGAACTCGAAGATGAAGAAGAAGCAGAGCACGAAGCAAAAAAGGAAGATAAAGACATACAAAAGCACAAGTGGCGCGCTACGAATTAGGATAATGAAATGAGTGTAAAAAGCTTTTAGGTAAATTCGTCATTTTAGAACAAAGCACTTGATCTACAAAAGCGACTATTAGTGGTAGTCGTGGTCTTTAAAGTTTTCAGTTAACGTTTTTAGTTTTTCCATTAAATTTTTTGATTTATTTTTAGCATTTTGAATTTATGATTTTACCAACTTAATTTTTTATTATGGATTAAATTTACTTTAATCATTTTTTTAATATAATGATCTTATATTATTTTATATTATTAAAGTATTACAATATTAATTTTATTAAGAATTCAAAATAATTTTAATATATTTAATTTTTTAATTATATATAATTAGAAAATATTTTCTAAAAATTCAGTCATTCTTTAATTATATATAATTAAAAAATATTTTATAAAAACTTATTCAGTTAAAAAACTATTTTATGAAAAACTAATTTTCTTTAATTATATATTAAAAAATTATAAACAGTAAATTAAACTTATCTAACTTCCTATTATTTTTATTTTTTAATTTTAAATATTAATAAGCATATATTAAATTTATTATATCTTAAAAGATTATAAATTGTATTTCATATACGATTTTAACTAGAAATCGTATTATATACGAATTTTAGTTTTCAATACTTTTAATTTTTTTTAATTTCATATATATAAAATTAAAAGAGATATATAATTTTTAATTGAAATTGTATATCACATATATGATTTTATTTAAATCATAACATTGATTGACGATTATAGTATTCAAGAAACGTACTTTACCTTGATAATGTATCCATTTCCAGAAAAGAAAAATGATCCATTTTTGAAAATTTCGAAAAAAAATTACACTACTTTAAAAATAACCATTATACACAAATATTGCATATTTTGATTTTCAAACACTACATAACAAAATCATTCCCTTCAAGCTAAGGACGAGCGCTGTAAAGAAAAAGAACATCAAGTTCTTTTAACCGCTTTTCTACAAAATTATGCACTCTTTAGTGCAAGATGAAACCTACATTGCCATGAATTTTAATAATCATAAAATAGTATAAACTTTAAACCACGTGTTCTCGTGTGAGGATTGGGGTCAAGAGAACTATTGAGAGGATTCTTCTATTGATCGATTGTACTGTTTACAAGCTTTTTTCCTTCGCTTTTTCTTCATGGCCTAAAATCTCGGTCTTCTCGTAATCCTGACTCGGAGGGTACCTGCAGAAGGCACTCCGACGACACTCAATTCAGCAAAAATGTTCAATACTTGGTTCTCAGAGCTCTGTATATGATGACGTACCTGATTCTTGAAATTGTGTTATTTATATTACCTTTGGTGGACTTTCCTTATTGGGTCAGGTTAAAGAGTTGGATTGTGCTTAAGGCTGCATTACCTAGCTCTTAATCAAGGATTACCTTTACTGACCTTGGTTGAGCGTAATTAGACTTGAGTTATCGGTCGACCCAACGGACGTGGGCCTTGACCACATTCGGTCGACCCAATGATGGGGTCTAAGACGTTACATCAATCGTACGGCCCTTACCAATACACTTGTCCCCTGGCTCGAGGATGGTTAATCCAAAGAGTCTTTTGAGAGTGATGTGTCGGTCGGGCTTCTGAGCTTGGTGTGACGATTGGGGTTCTCGATGTCTGACGTGACATCAGGCGGCACGTGACGTGATCCGCATTGATGAGGGTTCTTTCATAAGGTTTGTCATGTCTTCTCTGTCTCGGCCTACCTCCTCTCTCTCTTCTTCAGCTCCACGTTCCCCTCGTCGTGTGCGTCCTTCTTCGTCTTTGTCTTTGTCTACATCATCCTCTTTTGCTTTTGAATCCTCCACAACCGAGCCTTTGTCGGTCGATGCAATCCAAGTGTTGCACCCTGTAGAGGAGGCTAGAGGGGACGACCCGGGCGGTGCTGTCGACCGGTTCGACTCCCTTAAGCAGGTCGTCTCCCCACTATAGATTGACTGGGTGGATCCTAAGGTAACTAGGATCAACTTTACCTTTACGACCGAGACCTTTGTCGCCGATTTTTTGGACAAGTTTCTGGTTCTGAAGGCAGATGTCAGTTGTGACTTTTTCAGGGTCGAGTCGTGCTCACCGACCGAGACCATATGTCTCAGTCGATCTCCCACCGAGTCGCCCTTATTCTGTATGTACTCGTTTCTTTTTTTAGACCTGCATGTTTCCCTGTTGTTTGATAACATCCATTCAGGTCTTTCGTCTGATATGCGATGTTTTGCACTTTCATCCTACTCCATCTTGTTTTTTAAGTTGTTATACCTCCCACCCAACCAAGCTTGTTTTATGGCATTCACTGATTAGTCGGTTGGGCAACATACTCTTCAACTCTTTCACCACCTCATACAAAAAATTCAAAGAGTGATTTTTCAAAGTTTTCGTCTGCCCGGGAGCCATGCCGTACTACTTTGACAAAGCTGGTCGGTCGAGGTTCTTATGCCTTAGACTAAGAAGTCTCAGAAGTTTAAGGAGTGGCCTCGTCCGATCATGAGTGTTGAGGAGTTAGAGATTCTCTCTCTTCGGTGTGCTCCCGAGGAAACCCCCTACGCGGAAGTTGATAACTGTGTACACGAAAACAGCTCGTTGGACAGCCTTCAAGGGTATGTTGGTTTTTTCTAGCTTTGGTTGATAGCTTTTTCTTATACTAACTTAGTTTTTTCTTTGCAGAAATCATGGACCAAGACCCTCCTTGGGCAAAGGGATTACTGAATGCCTTCAAGGAGAGGGTCGCCCAATGCAAGGGCAAGCCGAGCATTGAGTCCTTGGCAGTAGGTCGCGGAGATGGCGGCCGAGAATGCCTGCATGAAGAAAGTTGTGGAGGAGGCAGACAACAAGAACTCAGTGATGCATACCGAGAATTCTGAGTTGAAGGCCGAGAAGGGAGCGATCGAGGCGGAGTTGGACAGGAACATTGATGACACTTTGGAGTTGCTCAACCAAAGTTTCATCCAGGCCGTCCAACAGGCTCACATCCTCTACAATGGTCCACCATTGTTCGGTGAGTTCGACCCTGAAGGTGAAGAGTTTGAGGGTCGGATCTTACCGAGGGCCGAGGTGAGGGCCTTGGAAACCGTAGCTCAACCTGCAACGACCGAAGGTGCTAAAGGCAAAGATCAGTAGGTCTTAGGCTTTTAGTATTTTGTTTTCTTCGGCTGGGATGTGGCCTTTTATCGTGTTTCCTCTGAGGCTGGGGTGTGGCCTCCACCTATCTTTCTTCATGAATATAATGGTCACTTCTTTGCATATTATGGCTTTTTGATTAAGTCGAGTAGTCGGTCGGATAATTAATTGAACAAAGAGAATTGAACAAGTTAAGTGAGTGGTAAGATAACTTAATTGAACAAAGAGAATTGAACAATTTAAGTGAGTAGTCGGATGACTTAATTGAACAGAGAGAATTGAACAAATTAAGTGAATAGTCGGATGACTTAATTGAATAAGAGAATTGATCGCGCTTGTAATGCGTTTCAAGTTTTTGGCAGGGTATGTCGGCTTAGGCTTCGTCTTCAGGATGTCGGTAGGTATGTTGGTTAAGGCTTCATCTTTGACCGCACCATGTATTTGGGTATCAGCAGGGTATGTCGGCTAAGGTTTCATCTAGACCAACCCAAGGTTATGCGATATCAACAGGGAATGTCGGTTAAGGCTCCATCCAGATTGAACCGAGCTTTGTGCAGTGTCGACAGGGTATACCGGTTAAGGCTTCATCCAGACCGAACCGAGCTTTGTGCGATGTCGACAGGGTATGCCAGTTAAGGCTTCATCCAGACTGAACCAAACTTTGTACGGTGTCGGCAGGGTATGCCGGTTAAGGCTTCATCCAGACCGAATCGATCTTTGAAGGATGCATGAACTTTAAATTGCAAACAGTTGGAGAAAAAATGCCTCGTTAAAACCTGTTCGACCGAAAACAGTCGGATGATGAAAGAGTGCATGGATTTTAATTATTAATTATAGTAAAATTTGAGGTGCGTGGCATTTCACGTCCTCGATAGAGTTTTTCTCGATAACCACTCTAGGTGGTTTAGGGTACATCTGCCTTCGGACGGTAGGCTCGCCTACTTCGACCGGGATCATTGCTTCAGTCTCGTATGTTAGGTTGTACGGTGTCTCTTGGGTGGACGTCTGGGGGTGCAACGATATGCCCACAGGACTTCTAATAGTTCTTCAGTCCATCGGCTTTTTGCTTTTTCGAGTTGCTTCTTCAATTCATTCAAGATGACCTTGTTGGTAGCCTCGGCATGTCCGTTGGTCTAAGGGGTTCGACCGAGGTTGTTATGGACTTGATATCGAGGTCATCGTAGAAGGATTGGAATCCTCATGAATTGTCAACCGTTGTCGATTATTATTGTGTGTGGCATGCCGAACCAACACACGATGAAGTTTTGCACGTTCTTGGCGGAGATGGATGCGAGTGGCTCGATCTCGATCCATTTGATGAAATAATTGACTCCGACTAGGAGGAATTTTGTCTGTCCCTTTCATGAAGCAAAGGGACCGATGATGTCCATCCCCAGATGGCGAATGACCATCGGGATGTCATGCTGTGTAACACTTCTGGCTCCAGGTAGTGTAGGGGGGCGAACTCTTGACATTTAGCGCATTTCTTCACATATTTTGTGCAGTCTCCCTAGAGGGTCGACCATTAATAACCAACCCTAAGGACTTTGGCAGCCATCGTCCAAGCGCTCGAGTGACTGCCACATACCCGCTCGTGGAGTCGTCCGCATACAGCGTCCATTCGGCCGAGAGGTCTGGCAGAGGTGTGAGCTCAGCAGAGAAGTCGACCAAGCATTAGGATTTTATGGCACCTCTTGCAAGGTCGGGTTTAGACAAAATTTTAAAAATTGGGTTATCAGTTCTTATCATGATGTCAGTTCTTGATCATTTAGTATCTCGTCTTGGCTGCATGGAATGTCCGTTTGACGAAGTATACCGGACATTTTTCATTCTCCACCTTTTGAACTAGTGCAACACTGACCGCTTCCTTAAAGACCGCCAGGATGACTTACGGCGATGACAAGAAGTTCTTCAACTGTTGAAAGATTTCTTCGCACTTCTCGTTCCAACTGAACTTGGTTGCTTTGCGGAACAACTGCACCATCGACCTGGTTCTCTCGACCAGCTGAGAGACAAACCTAGAAAGGGCGATAAGACGCCTTATAAGCTACTGAACCTCCTTTATGTTCTAGGGGATCCACATTTCGGGTTTAGGAGAAAAAGAAAATTAATTTTGACTCTTATTTTCTTTTCTTGTCTTTTAAAGTGCAATGAAGCTTTAAAAAAAACAAATTTTTTAAGATATTTAATACATAAAAACAAATATAGTAATTTTTTATAAATTATTTTTAATTAACCCATCAATCAATGTAAATCCATTTTAAAAGAATAACGACTAATTTTTAAAATTGGCTAATTGAAATCAAATTTAGGTTAATATACATCATTGATGTAATAAGACAAGTATTTTTTTTATACATTATTAAACTTTTCTCTTCCTACTGCATTAATTATTTCAATTTATTTTAAGATATCATATCAAATGTAATAAATTCTCCAACTTTTATCACTTCTCACTCCTCATCTAAATCTTTATTTATGTTTTCCTTTAATATCTATTTTATAAGTCTCTTCTATTAAAATTTTATTTTTACCAATTACATCTTTATCAAATCTCTCACTTCTATTTTTTCCTCTCCCTCTGCAAAATAGCCAAAGTCTATTACTAAGTTGAAATCAATATTACATTCAATATTAACTTTTAAATAAATTAATATTCTTCAAAATAAAAGTTTTTTATTGTAGGATTATAAAAAAATGCAATTATTTAATTTTGGAAGATTTTAGAATAACTTTTGTAATATAATGAGTTTAAATTATAATAATATACACAAATTTAATTTATAATGAGACTTAATATTGATTAACTGTCGAAAACATTTTAGAAGAAAAAGATATCTCAGTTAGGAACAAAAAGATCTTTGATAAAGAAACAATCTTTATACGAATATAAAATCATGATAATAACAATCTTTTTACACGTTATATTACAAAGTCTCTATTTCTATTTTTATTTTTATTTCGTCTTTTTTAATGAACACCTATTGTCCTTTCTCTTTCTCTCCAAAATCCCACACCCTGCATCGCCATTTCTCTCACTCACTCACTGTTCCTCCCAAATGTTGAATCTGAACCACACCTACTGATCTGCAGGGTGGAGAACAGGGGTAGCAAGGTAGTATCACTAATCATATACATATATATATATATATATATATATATATATATATATATATAAGCAAGGAAAAGAAGAAATAGTGACTAGGTTGAGGAAGCTCTAATATGTTAATTTTGTACCTTAGGATCTAAAGATTAAACTGTCATATTTCCCAAAAAAAGTAGTTCAAATTTGCAGACTATAAAAGTAGTTCAAATATCAGATTCAGCAGTACAAATCTAATTTCACAAGCATTAACTCATTTCATTGATTAAATGTGACTGATATAAACTGAAAATTCTAAGTCTTAGCTCTAAAGAAAGGGAGAAAAGGCTCCTCACACAGTTAAACAACTGGATATAGAATATTTGAAGCAAAGAAAAAAAAAATAAGACTGTCATACAGGTATGCAGTCTACCCTCAAAAGCTATAAAATTTCAGTCTTACTATGCTACAATGAAAAATGATGTGTGCTACAAGTTGGCACTTGAAAAGAGAATAACTTTTATTACATTACCTTTTCATAAGCAGTGGATATTTGATGAAAGACTCAATAATTGAAATTTAAAAAATATATATAGAACAATTGAACATATATCAATGCAAGAAAGATGAAAAGTGTGGTCACATTTAGGCATGACAAACGCAATGAAAGTGGCCCTCATGTCAAACCCCCATTTCACAGATTGTTTAACCCAAACGCATGACGGCACCCAGACAATGTCCACACTTGACAAGTCAAAACAGACAAGAGAAGAAAAATGAATGGAAACTTTAGAAGTATTCAGATGAAAATATAAGAGATGGACTGGAATCACAGTGGTTTTGGTGTGATTCAAAGGAGGGTGGTGGGGGAACATACAAGAGCATAGAGATATATATAGAATAGTGTAAAAAAATTAGAGAAACAAGGGGTCGACTGGGTGCATCTTCATCTTCGGTTTCCTCAAAGCCTGGTGGTATGGATTGACGACTCATCACATACATCCATCATCGTTGAATTATTGCATTGTTTTCTTTAGAAAGCTTCTCAATATTTACAATTTTCATTCAAAGTTAGCCTCTTTCTTTCTTAACTATTTTCAAATAAACTATATCTCCTAAACCATGAATCATGAACATAAAAAAAATCACAAAAAAAAAAATACAACGACCAAAATAAAAAATACCTAACTTTTTTTTTTGGCATGAAGGATGTTCTAACCACTACGTGCTTGATAATCGAAAACGTGGTATGCAAAGAACGATATTTACTTACCTACCACACACATATTACCTATGTATAGATATTCAACAAAACAATTTCATATGACATGTACTTTTGGAACAATAAAGCCTATGAATAGGGAGAATGGCACATATAACACAGTTGGAAGCAAAATGATGAAAGAAAACCTCAGTATGTATATATACAGGAGACAAAGATATAGAGGAAGTAATACCTAATCTCACTATATGACTACAATAATACTTCAAATACAAATGGGTAGAATGTAAGAAAAATCTTTAATTAAGTACATTTACAATCAGCCAAGAAAAGGAAAGATCCATGCAGACCAAGTTTTAGGCCAGTTAATAATACATTATGGGAAGAAGAATTCGTAGATAGAAAAGTCCATATATCATATACAATTCTTATTCTTCTTTTTCATATGCAACTTAGTGTCAATGTCTCATGTACATCACCACAGTGAAAAAAGATAAATATCAAATTACCACTATTTTTGAAGTAAGAAAGTAACTTCTCTGCCACAGGTTCCAGTATTAATCCCTCCTAATGCCTGATATACAATTGCTACAAATTCAACAGATGAAAGGTTTTTCATGTCTATGATTTCCAAGAGCTTCAAAATCTCCTCTTACCGTCCACTTTCACAAAGAGCCAACAAAAAAATTTCTGCAACATAGGTTAAATAGTAATTTCCTAAAGTGCTATATGAAACAAAATTTTCCATAACTATTAGACATCAAAATGCAGAAAAGGTAGTGATGTATAACTGCAGTTTCCCCAGGTGAGTATGCAACCCCGACGGCATCAATTTATCTTGTTGAGAAGTAACATACTTGGCAACTTGTAGGATATAAAGATCATTTACTATAATATTGCAAGTATTACTATAACGGCTCAGGCAAATTAAACAGAGAAAACAGACTGAGTAACATGAGCAGAATAATTATGAGAAAACAGATTACTACTTCTTTTGACATTTAATAACTCACCTTCACCACGAACCAGAAACTAGGAACTAGAAACGCAAAGAACACCTCCTAATTTGCAATTCCTTCACCTATTTGAGCCAATACGAAAAAATCACAAATTTATTAGTAAAAAAAATGTATTAAAGTTAAAAAGTAGAGGATCAAAAGAGATATGAGAAAAATGACGAAACCTAAAATTTGTGTCGTGAATGCAGAGAATACAAGAGGATGCAGTTTTCATTGTTGCAGAGGATGCCGATGATTGATGATTCAACAGTTTCACACGAGTCACTTTTATTTTTTACACTCCCAGTGTAAAATACTCAAATTTCGTTACTTCATTGAAATTAATATTAGATTCAATGTTAAATTTTAAATAAATTAATATTTTGTATAATAAATGTTTTTTCTACAATTATAAAAAATTCCAATTATTTAGTTTATTTTAACTTTTAATCGATTTTTTTATGATTGATAATTTTAGAAAAATTTAAGACAACTCTTGTAATATAATCAGATTAAATTATAATAATATACCCAAATTTAATTTATAATGAAACTTAATATTAATTTACTCTGGAGAAAGATAAAAAAGATATTTCATTTATTTTGATAAAGAAACAATCTTTATACGTAATTTGACGAAGTTAATATAAAATCACTGTAATAACAAATTGATTTGATTTGGTATCATACACAAATCTAATCTATTTATTTTAAAACACATTTACCAAACCTTTTCTTGGTCCCATGCCACAACAATTGTACATTTGAATTAATTTTAATTAAATATGTAAATCATTGTAAATTTTTTATTTAGACTGCATAACTTTTCATCCAAAATTATCATTATTACACAGTCAAGGTAACATTTGAATTTCAATTAATACAGATTAATTTTTAATATTGAAGGTAGTATATATTTATTGATTATAATCAAATTTAGATTAAATTAACAAGTTTATTAATGATATATTTGATCAAATTAAAATCAATTTAAAGAGAGTTATGATATTTGTTTTTATGCATTAAATATCTCAAAAGATTTGATTTCTTGAGAAAGATTCATTGCCCTTTAAAAGACAACAAAAAGAAACAAGTGTCAAAACTAACTCTCTCTTCCTCTTTAACTTTTCTCTGGCTTTTCCATTTCACTCTCTCCTTTTTGTTTGTTCTCCTTCCTTTTCTCACGTATTTGTTCTTCCAAGGTATACTTTCTACTATACATCACTAAGTTGAATTCTTTTGTTTATTGTTTCTTCTTGAACTTTTTTTTGTCATATTTTGTTTTCTTAGAAAATGGGTCGTGCAAGAATAACCTTAAAACACATCTCAAATGAAAGATCTCGCAAGACAACTTTCTTGCGAAGAAAGAGAGGACTAATGAAGAAGATCTCTGAATTT
>Ga0123342_1006631_pt1 | contig 15907 bp, 5 predicted proteins | sample Turbeawhitnodule_FD_89960 | JGI IMG/M metagenome (GOLD analysis project Ga0123342, IMG submission 89960) | Root nodule microbial communities of legume samples collected from Mexico - Turtle bean Mexico white nodule | ecosystem: Host-associated > Plants > Roots > Nodule | place: Mexico: Nepantla... | reverse complement strand
TTTAATTTTCAATACAATGAATGAAGGCTTATAACTTTATACATTATTTCATTTTATTAGTATTTTATTTTTTTATTATGAAAATATATTATGTTTATTTAATTGTGCAAACTAGAATATAAACAAATTATAAAAAAGAGGTGGATAAAATTTATTTATTTAGAATTAAAATTACGACAGTTAAAAACGTCACATTATACACTACATAATGGTGCTGAAATCTTCTTCAATGAATTAAATTGCGACAGTTATAACTGACACTATTTACATATAAAAATCGTCACTTTAAATATAGTGTTAAAGTGGCGGGTGTTGCGGCGGGTAGCGTGAAACCGCCGCATTAAACTTTGTGGCGGCTAGTTCTATGGCGGTTTGGAAAACCGCCACACGCATATATTGTAACGGTTATAAACGTCACTTTATATGGAAATAACCGTTTATAACCGACATAATATACACTGTTTTTTTTAGTATAACCACAAGTGAAACCACCAAATTATGGTGTGAATTAGTCATCATACTTCTTGCTTGTCATGTTGTTGTTTGGTGTGTTGGTTTCATGTTGTCATTTCGAGGTTAACCTTCATGTTATTGTTGGTTATTGTTTCCTCAACCTTGATAGCCTCCATGATATATTTAACCCCAACCTATGCACGTTCATTGACCTTGACCTGCATTATTGTTATGAACAAACCAAAACATTAAAATATGATATCTTTAATAAGATTTTGTACTTTTATGCAATCTTATATTTTCAATCATTATAAGAAAAGGCTCAATTTCCCATAGAATTACCCACAAAATCTGGATCGTATATAAATTTATTATGCCCAATGAAATATTTGTATGCAATATCATTATTGACCAATAAAAGAGGAATATGTAAACATGAATTGATAAGGGATTATTACCTATGATAGATGAGTGGGAAAACAAGATGCATGGATAATATCATTTAGTCCTTAGGTAAAAAAAAAAATCCAGAATCCCGAACACCTTTTGTTCCCAAAGTTCCAACACTTTTCATTCCCAGATTTCCAAGACTTTTTCATTCCCAAATTTCCAACACTTTTTGTTCCCACATTTCCAACAATATTAAGTTTTTCCCACTTTTTTAAAAGCTTCAATTTTCGCATTCCCGCTAGCTTTTATTCCTAAATCCACAATAGTCCTTCTAAAACCTAGGTTAAAAAATTCCTAAATCAACTTACCATAGCTTCATTCCTGTTGATGATCCATGAATTTTCGTGAGAGTGTTCAATCAAAGCTTTGTTGGATAACTTCATTATCGAGCCTTCAACTAGTGTCGAGCTAAAGAATATTATTTAGAAGACTAAAACGTTGATACTTCTCCATGGAATGAGACCTTTAAGCTAGCCATTGTCGAAACCCTAACATCAAAGGTACTGACATTCTTTGTTATAGGGCATAATCAATTAACTCTTACCACATAATTGATTATGTATGGGTACATAATTGATTATTGGTAGGCATAATCGTATAATTTGATATCCAAACCTTTTTTTTCATGAGCATAACACTACTATAAAAATGTCTTTAGGCAACGGTTTTTAAAAGTCTTAGGCGACAATTTGATTCATAGTTTATTAAACCCTAGTCTATAGTTTTGAATTATAGACAATGATCACACAATCGTAGTCTATTAGACCACTAACCTTGCCTATAACGTAGGTGACCCTAAAATGTTTTCTTAAATCTTGTTCTTATTTTTTTTGCCCAAAAGTTTGATGTTGAGAAATTTTCAAGAGATAACAACTTTGGCTGGTGGAAACTCAAGATGATGGACAAAGGTTGTGGTAAAGGAGGAGATCAAGAGCTTCCGTAGTGATGTACAGTAGCGGTGACAAGGAGAACACGAGCATTAGTTTTGAACTTGGGAACTCACTTGTTCAACATTGAAAATGAAGAAAAACCTATCAAGAAAGCACAAAAATTATGAAAAACAACATAAAAAAACAATAAGGAAAGCACATTACAAGGAATGAGAGCAATGACAACAAGAAGAGGTAGCAGAGAAGACAACAACAAGAGTAATGGAGAAGAAAGCACAAAGACGAAAAGGCTTGGAGTGGGAAATAAAAGAGCATATTAACGACAATTATGACCTAATAATTGTAATCTATATGGTATACACATGTATAGGCGAGAGTTGCCTAAAAGTCGTAGTCTATAGTAGTCATTATAGGTGACAATTTCCCACCAAACCGTAGTCTATATGTTGATCTTATTTTCAAATTGTCACTTTGTCTAATATTTACAAAGTTCCCTTTGACCTTTAAGACATTTTTCCTCTTATTACAATCTTTATTACACAATTTTTTCTTTGTGCGGGTTTTGTTCAAATGATACATTATATTTGAGGAAACACAAACTTCAATTTTATCAAATCAAATGGTTTTTTTAACATACATTTGATTAATTTTTTTTATCGTTTTTAATATTTCATTTATTTTGTATTTTTTTTACATAAAAATATCTCAATTTAAAGTGTTTAATAAAACAGTAAACATATATGTTATACCCTTACCCAACTAAAATGAGAATGTGATAACACCGTCATACCCATTTATCATCTTTACATAAGAAATATAGATATATAGATGTGTGTGAAATAAGTATATTCAAATTAATATATATATATATATATATATATATATATATAATTTCATTAAAATTTAGAATCAATTAGCTTTCTCAAATGAATAAATTACATTTCTTAGATTCAAAATTTACAATTTCTAATTCGGAGACCAAAATTAGTTTTAAAAACTTATTTTAATTTCTTAAAAATTATGTTAAAATCTTAAACATATTTTTTTAAGTTTAAAAATAAAATATTAATGGTTTAACATTTGAGGATTAAAATTAGATCGATGTTAAATTTTACATTAAAAACATAATTAAAAAGATTAGGATCTATTTTTCATAAAGTAAATTATTTTCTACTATACATAAATTTTAGATATAAAAAGTTACTTTAATTTTTTTTGTCATACTTATGAACAAGTTTAAACTTCTTTATACTTATATGTCAACTATGTAGAATTAAATTCATTTTTGGTTCTTATAATTTTTAAATATATAATTTTAATTTATATTAATTAAATATTTAATCCTTCAATTTACTAAAAAATTTTCAATAAATAATTAGATGATATGTTATAAAAAAATAAATAAAGACAAATCTGTAATTAAAACTTTTGTAGGATTAAAATTGCATATAGAAAAGGTAAGTGGATTTTAATTAAGCCTTTGATGTATTATTCTTGGCAGATAGTAGGACGCGTGGCACAATAATTCTCTGCTACGTGTGACTTCAAACTATTCTTGTCCTCTTCAAATGAAGAAAACCCATCGATCACTCTTCTTTTAGTTCCTGCGTTTTCCAAACACACTGGTGGTGGTGGCGAAATGTATCGAACGGCGGCGAAGCGGTTGTTGAGCGGTGCAAGGTACTATTACAATGCCAACGTTGGCCTCCGATACCGACCTCCACAGAAGTTGATACTCTCTTCGCGCTTTTTCACATTACAGCCTCCAACGCTTCCCGATCCACACTCTACCCACCGTAGCATTCCCGTTGTCACAACCACCGAAACCCCTAACTCTTCAGATTCAGCTTCTTCCTCTTCGTCAACGGATGATGATGCCGCAAACCCTAAAGCCAACTACGAGGACCTACAAGCTCGCGTGCTTCAGGCCTCGCTCCCTTACGTCGTTCGTCTATTTATCCTTTTCCTCTTCTCTTCAATTCCATTGTCGTTCTACTATATTTTTGATAATTCAGTTTTCTGAAATTACTATCCACGTGTTTGTTTCTTATTGTGTATATGAATTCTACGGTTTCTTGGGATTATAGCGATAAGTAATTGTGATTCTGAATTTGTGGCTTTTCAGATAAAGTTGGGATGGACGGAAGCAGCGCTAATTTCCGGAGCAAGGGATGTTGGCCTTTCTCCTTCTATCGTTGGATCTTTGCCCAGGAAGGAAGCTGCACTGGTCGAGGTGCATTTGCCTCTATTTTATTCTTATCACATCTCACTCATTTTCATTTTCCTTTTAACTGTGATGTTTATCATAGTTTTTCTCTCTTTAGTGATGATTGGTATTTACTGATTATTAGATTTGGATTAGAGTAGTACAATGGTGATATCCTGTTTGATTGTTGTGACTATTTTGAACAGTCATTTCCTGTGATGATTGAGTTGGAGGTGTTTGTTAAACCTTCATCACTCATTGATGTCTTTCTATGTTTAAAAGAGGACTACAGCTGCTTTTGCTCGTGTTATTCTATGTCAGGCAGAATGCAGGATGGTACTCTCTGTCTGTTGCTTCATAACGTTCCATGTTATTATGATGGAATTGTTCACAATTTTTTCTGTACTCCAATCACATTTTGAGTTGATGTTATGCTGCTAGCCATCCTATCTAACACAATAGGAGAAAAGTGTTCCTCTCAAGAAAAAGGCAAGAACAACTTAAATGGCAGAAAAATTTAGGATTTGAGTTTTGTTGTCTCCTCACACCTAAGTGAGGGTCTCCAAAGTTTTAGAAAATAGTTAAAAAGCTCAAAATTCGTATATTTGTCTGTTAATATCCAAGTGATTCTATTTTACTGGCTTTCTGAGGTATAACGTATCAAAAAGCATAGGGAATGTTTCATAATCTGTTTAAAATAGTTGTATATACCGTGATTGTCAATAATGTAATAATGGAAGAAAATTGTTCTAGTTCTGTTTTTTGTATGAAATAAGTGGCTCATAATATTCTAAGTTAGATATCTCTTTTCCTCACTCACATTGTATACATGTTTGTGCACGTATTCTCACTGGCATCCTATCATTTTAAGACGTGACCATTGGGGAGCTACGATTTCAGTAGTTGTCGATCATGTTTATTAGTATTTTCTGGGTTGCTGTATTCAGTCATGAGTTTCCAATGGATGAATTGTCGTCAGCTTTCTTATTATTTTTTGTTTGCTTTATTCAGATAGTCTGACATGTTTATTATACTTGGTTTAATCAAGTATAATAAGTTTAATGGGTTGCCATTATTAGTTTATATGAACTGACCATTTTTTCTGCGGTTATAAAATATTTTTCAGTATTTCATGGATGACTACTTACAAAGACTTGTCGAGAAAATTGACTCTGATGAGAGTTTAAAAAGTTTGACACCAAGTGACTTCATATCAAAGCTTATCAGATATCGTTTAGAAATGCAAGCTCCATATATATCAACATGGCCTCAAGTTCTTAGCATCCAGGTAACCTCTGTCCTTTTTCCCTGGTTAGAGGCTTCTGAAATGTACACCTGAAAGAGTTTCTGAGAAATATTTTCTTTACAGGCGCAACCTGCAAATGTTCCTACTAGTTTTAAGCAGAGAGCAGTTCTGGTGGATGAGATCTGGCATGCTGCTGGTGATACGGCCTCTGACATTGATTGGTATGCCAAGCGCACTATCCTTGGAGGAATATACTCGACTACTGAGATTTATATGCTGACAGATAACTCTCCTGGTTTGTTTTTCTTTCCTTCCCTTTTAAAAGACTCGAGCATTCTTATAATTTGCCAAAGTGGTTTTCTATAATATTTCATTTGTGAGTCAACTTCTGGTTCTATGATTGTAACAACCATTTGTTTTCTTGAATCAAACTGCCTGTTTGCTTCCATGACAATATATGAGGCTTAATTTGATAACGTAACTGTTAGAAAAAAAAAATTATAGTGCCGTCCCATTGATATATTCTTGGGGTAGTATCTGTACATTGAATGAATGCCATTTTGGGTCGAGTCGAGACCCTGCTGCTTATGGCTCGATGTGGTAAAACTGTGACTTGTGAGGAATTTTCTCAATTTTGGGTTTCGTTTTCTGGTAGATTTCCGTGATACGTGGGCTTTCTTGGATGCTCGAGTGAAAGATGCCTTTAATATAAAGAAAACCATTCAAGAGGTAATCCTTATGTTGTTAGAGTGATTGGTCCCTCAACTTTTTCAAATTCCTATTACTTCGAAATATCATGGTTGGTGAATTCCAGGATTCTCAGTCATCATAATTTTCAGGCACAGTCTTTGGCAGAAGCTGTCAGCGTCGGGCTGGGGAACTCCTTTCAAGGATTTGTCGGGAAAGTTTTCCAGAGATAAGTCACTGAGAAGATGTGCAAGTGGCATGCACTTGTGCCTTGGTTTATATGTTGCTTGTTTTCATCAAACAATGTTTCTGGGGCAATGACTCTCACTTGAAGGAGATACTATATTTACGCTACGCTTACCACTTCAAAAAAAGATATCTTTCATGTACTTCAAATTTATATTCCGCCTTGGGCACTTCATTCAAGGCTTGAGTTCCAGGGTCGGACTGCTAAAGAGTTTTAGGCTTGTACATAATTCCATCATTTCATGATATAAAGAATCTCCTTTTCTCAGCCAAAGAACTTTGCTTATTCATCTGAATATTATTTAGGAAGTGTTTTGGCAGAGATAAAAAAATTTATGTTCAATCATGAGTTCTGATTCTTGAGGCGATTAAATTTTGCTCGGGTGGGTGAGAATGTTCACATGTTCCCTGAATAGAAGATTTCCATATTTGGTATACACGAGGAAAAATTAAATTAGATTAATTTATGATTGTTTATGAAAATTTTATCAAAATTAATTGAATAATTTATATTTGTGTATATTTCGAAAAATATATTATATTATTTTTTTATTTATTTACAAGATATATTAAATAATTTTAAATTAATATAAAATTTGTAATGGTTTATGTGATAGAAACTTTTAATATAATAATAATTTTTAAAAAAAATAATATAAAATTTTGTAATAATTTGTGATAGAAATTTTTAACTTAATAAGTTTTAAAACTATAATCTAATGGAAAATATTAAATGATGTAATATATATATATATATATATATATTAAAGTTATATTTTTTGGAAAATAACTCCATTTTATTAACTTATGTAAAATCCTTTATTAATATTTGATTTATCATATGAGGAACTTTCCGTATAAGAAGCAAAGGGATTTAAAAGGTTCAATCTTTAATGATGGAGAAGTTTAAAAGTTCAACATGTTTGTTAATTTGTATGTTACTATTTTTAATCAATTATTTTATGTTTTATTTATATACAGTCCACAATGGATATTGTAGATGACAAATCATGCAAATTCCTTTTTAAGCATAGAAGCCAACTACATGGTTTCTTTGGGACCATCTTTTTGTTTTTATTTATTTGCTTTTGATTTTAGATTTTGAGGGCAATCCTCCGCAAAAAGTTAGGTTCACAAGGCTCAAGTTCAGCAATTGCTGCAAAGAAGTACCTGGAAAAAGTATATGCTTAAAAAGTTTGACAACGATATAGAAGAGCTTATTTCTGATGCAGAGAATGGAAGAAAGCGGAACACTTGGAACAGGGCAGATTCTCAGTGTAAGTATCAATGGATTTACTTTTATTTGAAGGTAATAGTCAAAAGAATTAATAAAAATATAGTTATCGAGAAACCATATAATGAATTTAATAGTAATGCGTTTATTTATTTTTTAATCTGTATTCTAGTTCTGGGGAAACAAGTGTTTTCTATTTTTTCTTTTAAAATTCGAAGGTAATATGAACTACTACCCTTATTTGATCTAGTTTAATTATTTTTATTACATTCATCGACAAATTAAAGCTAAGAAAGTGAAACAAAATTAATCAACAACACAGTACAGTTAATTTGATTATCATCATATCTATTTTCTGGCTGCAGATAGTGTTCTGGAGATATAAATGTCTGAATTTGTGAACAATTTTGTCCCTGGAAGTTAATATTTCAAACAGCACAGAATGGCAAAACGAATAATCCAATTTGCAAATTCTAACGCAATTGAGACTCAATTTGGAAAGTGAACGTAAGAGTGAGTACTAATTGCACAATCCGGAAACAAAAGGGATTGAAAAGCAGAATAGTTGATAATTAGAAAAATAAACCGTTTCGAAATTATTCCCATGATTCATTATTATTGGATTCTGAAAAGCAGTAGAGAATACATATTAGCAGAGATGAAAAAGAGAAAGTGAGAAAGGTGCGGTGAGGGAGTTACTCGGGGAAGGTGAGAGCAGTGATGAGAGGCTCCAAATGGGGGAAGCGACCGAGGAGGTCAGAAGGTTTAGCGAGCTGGAAGTCCTGGTACTGAAACGCAGGTGCACAGGTGCATCCTACAAGAGAGTAGTTCCTCTCACAGTCTCTGGGAGGAGCAGAAGCGGTTTTGAAGACTCCGTCAGTGGAGAAGGTGAAATCGTTGGTGGGAAAAGAGCCAAACCAGACATTGGGAGGGACTGTGTACTGCGGGATCTGATTGCCACCGAGATCCGATCCAAGGCAAGTGAACTTCACACTCCCATCTTTCTCATTCAATTCCACAACCTGGAAAAGGTTAAAAACAATTGAATTAAAGTGAATTGAATTGGTATTAGGTTAAAGAGAGAGGCATGCGTACAGTGAGAGGGTCGCCGATGTAATGATGCCAGGTTTCGGCGCAGGGAATGCGATGGAGGCGAGAAAGGTTTCCGGAGGGAAGGAGAAAGTAGATGGAGGTGGAGACAGGGCGATCCACTTTGTATTCGGGGGGGAGCTGAGAGGTGGAAAGATGGACGGAGTGATCTCGGAATGTTTCCACGTAGAAGCCACCTTCTGGGTGAGGTTGCAGATTCAGCTTCTTCGCTATCTCTGATGCCGTCAAACTCATTATCCTTCCTCTGCAGGTTCTATCGATATTTCACAATATTTCAATTCTCACAATATTTCAAACACCTTCTCTGCACACACAGAACATTCTCATCTATACTATTATATTTCGAAACTTTGCTATGGCGTGCGTGGTAGGTGATTTTTAGTATGGCTAATCACTCAATTTCTCTTCCAAAGTTCTCATTTACATTATTTTAAGCAAAGAGGGTTGGTATCTTGAGAAACTTAGCACCAGATCTGAAGATAAAAATTATTAGTTTTTTAAAATAGAACAATTTTTAAATTATTCTGCTATCACATTATAGTTATGAATTAGTGTTTTTTCACACTGCAGTTCTTAAAGTAGTGTAAAAAATACCAATTTATAATTATGAAAATTGTTCTATCTCTTTAGGTGAAATGCAAATTTCATTATTATTTTTTTCAATTGTAATAATATGCTGGAGGAATATATCAGATTCTTTTGTTACAAAATTCAAAAATATAATTTCTTTTTTTTCCTTTCTAATACAATATATAGAAAATAACCTTAGAATAAAAATATATATTTTAAATGACATTTGAATACTTTATTATTAAAATAAACAAAAGTTATAAATAGAAAATTCAGTTATTCTAATTTCATTTTAAAGAACCATCGTTCCGAATCTTCTCTTTTCCTTTTCTCTCACTTCTTTTTAAAATTCTGACTATCTGGCTCGTCAATCGGAGTCTATCATTAGACTCCTGTTAGTGAATACTACAAGACTATCCGATCCGAATCAGTGAATACTACAAGACTATCCGATCTGAATCAGTGAATAGTACAAGACTAACCGATCCGAATCTCTGATAAAATAAGTTCATTTTTTCTCTTTTCCTTAAGTCAAATTTTGAGCTTGTTAGGTTTGTCTCCGTCTAGGCTTTTCATGTGACTCTTTTAGCTTTATGGTTAATCTGTGTTAGCTCAGGGTTCTAGTGATATAATTCCATTTTTTTATCAAGATTTTATGGTGCAAGTTAAGCCACCTTTAAGTTTTTGGTAGATTTGGAGCTCTTGTGAGCATATGTTCAAGTTCATATAAGAAAAACCAGTCTTATTCTTTTCAATAGAATTTCAGGTTAGAAGATTTGGATATGAGGTTGACATGGTTACCAGTTCCAATTTTGCTTGCAAGATTGTCTTTTTTAAGAGTAAAGTAATATAATGACTGATATGGTTAATTTTGGATATTATATATTGATTTTAAAGTGAATAAGTTATTGAAAATGTTTGTGATTGAGAATTGAAAGTGCGCCATTAAAACACGCAACGCAACAAGAAAAATCTATTTGGTTTCAAAACAAAAAAATGCAAAAACACAAAATCTATTTTATATATAATTTTTAATTAGAATATAAATGCATAAATCACATACTAACCTAAACAATGAAGTTGAAGGCAATGCAAAGCAACACCTGCCGTGCGCCAAGTTGTTCATTCTCATTCTCTTTTTATCATAGTAACATTTTTGTTTGAGAAAAATGAAGAAAAGTGGAAAAATGAAGAATGAGAGAAGCTGGAAGCTGAAAGAATGGCAACTAAATATGACAAGAGATAAAATGGGAAAAATGAAGAATGAGACAAGCGGGAGAAAGCAAAAGTGGGAAAATTTTGAATTTTTTTCTTTTAATTTTAATTATAAAAAATAAATGTTATTATTAAAATAAACAATCACATTTAGCGACAAAAAAAAAATTGGTAGCTAAAAAATAGACGTATTTGGTGGCCTGATTCGGTGACAAAAATAAATAATTATATTTAGCAACCAAAAGAAAATCGGTGACTAAAAAATAAACATATTTGGAGGCTAATTCGGTGACAGAAAATAAACAATTATATTTAGCAACCGAAATAAAATCGATGGCTAAAAAATAAACATATTTGGTCGTTAATTCGGTCGCAAATATATCTTTCCCAATTTATTCAAAATAGCCACCACTTTAGTGACCGATGGTTTTGTCACTCTTATGTTCGGTCGCTGATTCGGTTGCAAAACTAACTAACATCATTAATAATTCATTTGGTCGCTATTTCGGTCGCAAATTTGACACTAAGAATATTCGGTGACTACTTTGGTCGCAAATTGTAACCACTTATTTGCGGTCGCTGAATTCGGTGACTAAATTGTTATTTTCTTGTAGTGTAAGTTTAAGAAATAAGATTTATATTTTCGGTCTTTGAATAAATTCAAAGTAGTTCTTAATATGGTTAATTGTGAATATAACTTAAGAGTTGTTTTCATTATGTTTAATTTGGAAAACTTATGAAATGATTGGTAGTAGTACAATACTTATTTACTTAATACAATGGTAATTGTTATCATTGAGTTGAGTAAAAGCATGCAAGTTAATGAAACGAAGAATTTTTATCTACTATGTCAAATTATTCGTTTTTAGATTGTTTTTAGATTGCTGAATATGTATATTTCACTTAACAAGATAAATCTCACTTAAGGGATCCATGGGTTGAGACAAATGATCTCAATCTTGGAACTCCTCACTTAAGTTAAGGGTATTTGGCACCCAAAAACAATTGAGTTAGAAAATTTTACTTGAACGAGGAGATCTTGAAAGTGATATTCTTGTATTATGAAATTTGTTTAACATTGTTTAAGTTATCTTTAAAAGTTTGTATAAGTTATGTTAAATTAATTATTGGTTGTACTGATACCTAATATTACAGGTGTGTGATCCGATAATTGTGTGTATGTGTTGCATGTGAGAGTTGAATACTAGTGGAGTAACCTATTTGTGTTTGTAGTATAGTTCACGTTATGAGATATGTTGATGAAACATTTAAATTTTACTAATAGCCAAAATTATATAAAAAAAATTAGGTGGTGAAAACTAATGAAGGTTTTTTTGGACATATTTAGGGTAAAGAGTTGCAAACAAATTAATAGATGTTTCAAAAATTACATTGACATATGTGGGCTACCAATTGGATCTAAGTTGTGTGATAATGTTATCGTCATGATATGTGTTAGTCATAAATGTTTAAATTTAATACAATATTCCACTAGTAACCGAGTCTTATAATTCTTTATATGAATTTGTTGATACCTTTGGTACACAACAAAGGAATGTGTATGATTATTTATTGAGAAAATTGTGTGAAACTTACATAATTTTTACTTGTGATTATATAATTTGTTTAATTTACACAAGATTACCTATGTTTTTGATACATGAGTAATGTTATTGTAGGAATGCAACTATCCAGTTTTCAAGAGTAGAGAATATTTTTGCAATATCATATTTTGAGAGTTTTATATATTATTCAACTCTAATTATGATTACATAGTCAAGATTGAAGTGTTTTTGGTTAAATAATTTGACCATGTGAACATGGAGAGAACGCAATGAATAGAACAAAAGAAGGCTTTTGAAGAGAGGAAGAGAGGAAGATAATAGGGAAAAAGAGATTGAAGAAGAAATTGAGAAAGATAACATGATTTGTAATTTTTAAAAAATGTGATGTGAAATACTTTATAAGCATTTAGAAAATTCCAAAAGAAGAAAGAATCAATAGAAAAGATATTTCAACTCGTATAACTACCCATTATGAGGAAGTTATGAAAGTTCATCAACCTAATTAGAGATTGTTACTCTAATGGTTTGGGTCATATAAGATTTCATATACTTGCAATTATTTATTTATTTTGTCTCTTTTAACTTTTCTTTGGATGTTTCTTGAATTCTTTTCTCACCTGTAAATAGAAGGGTCACTTTCATGTATTAGACATAAAATTTTGAGAAGTAAATGTTCTTATTTTGGATAAGTAATATACTAAGTGATGATTTTATGTCTCGTGCTTATCTCAAATATGAATGACACATCATATTAGAATCAAAGTTTAAGATAGAAACATTCCTAATTATTTAGTAGAGTTTTGTAACTTGAAATAATCGATCATAACCAAGAGAAAAATCCATCTTGGATTTCCATAATTTAAAGTGAATTGTTTTCCAAAATAATTAAAATTGAAAAGAAAAATTAAAAGTTTAAAATAAACAAAAACTATTTCAGAATTATTTTGCAACAATATATTTATAGGTGTGATGAGCGGGGTTATTATTGATATACATGTTTTCCAAAAAAATATCTATTGATATAGTTGATCAAACTCAATTTAATCTTATCCAGAGTTAGGTTGAATTGAATTAAAAAAATTATTATTTTAGGTTAGGTGATAATTTTTTCCAAACCTAACCCAACTTCTATATTTCTAACAAAATACTCAAGTCTTTATACTTACCTATTAATATTTTAAGCTTTTATATATATATATATATATATAAGTATTTTAAAAAATACATTTCAAAAAATTATAATTTTATAAGAGGTTTATTAATGAAGGTTAATATAACTTTTATTAAGCATTCAAGTGTAGAAGATGTTTTTCAAACCTATGGTAAGTCTCCGCGGTTTTTTAATAAACCGCAACAAAATATTTTATTTTTTTTCCTTGTAGAAATTCATGCGCACTGTTATCTTCATCGTTCACTACTCTCCAATTTGTCTCTTTTATACTCTTCTTCCTTCTTCAAAAAACTAGCCTTTTCGTTTTGCCAAATCCAATTTCGTTGCTCGTGTGAGGATTTGCAAATCTTTTCAGAGGTAAATCATTTCTAATCTCAGGATTTCATCTCTCAACTAATATTTTTCCTACCTTTTTCTTTTGCCCTATTTAGCTTTTCAAAATTGATTTTCACTTTTCCTATTTCTCTATGTCCTAGATCACTTCAATAGTTAAGTCTTAGTGAGTTCTTTGTTTTTCTGAACAAATTATGGTGCATTTTCGTTTTTCATTCACATTTCTAAACTCTTAGGTGCATTTCTGTTCTAGAACAATGGTGCGTTTCTGGTTCAGAATAGTGGTGCGTTTTTGTTCCAGAACTTCATTTTTTTGTTCTGAAACTACAATACATTTTGCGAATTTGGTATCACACTTGTCTCTCGTTTGTATCTTATGTAAATCTATTTGTGATTTTTCTCATATTTTGTTATTGTAGACAATATTGCTTACAACATAGATGGAAGTGGTCATTTGATGTCTAACGAGAATGAAAATGGAAAGAACCTAATGGAATGAACTTTAACCTAAGACATATGAGAGGAATGTTAGGTACGTTTTAAACTATTTTTAATATAACCATTGATAGTGGTGGTTTCACCAATCTTGCTTCTATCTTGTTCCATTCCAAAAAAGGATTTTCGTTATCCACTTTTGTTAAATAGTTCTGCAACTGCTTTACATCATTTTTGGGTTTTTAATTCTTGTGAGAGTTCATGAGAAATGAACTAATTAGTACTTGTTCAGTACTTGAAATGCAGAATAGAGTAAACACGGTGCAACAATAAAAGAAAATAGAAAAGAAAAGAAGAAAGGAGAGAGAGACAAAGAGAGGAGGAAGATGTTTGCTTTCTGTTTGTTTTAACTTTACATTCTGTCTTATGTTTCTAAGACGTGCTGATATACTTGGTTTGATTTTCTGTTCACTCCACTCTCCCTTAAATTCATAGTTGGATTATTTTTTCTTGGTTAGTTTTCATAAATACATTTATCAGCAAGAATACATGACATTTTGGTGCCATGTTCAGGGTCATAATTTTGAGGATCACGGGTTGATGCATGTTTTTGACACTTTTTTATTATTATCAGCTTTTGGAATTTTGAAAGTTTTGAAAGAATATATTCTACAATTGTTAATATTGTCGATTTATTAACTATTCAACTAATTGTTAAAATTATAAAAGGGAAATAATGAATAAAAAATGAGAAAAATACATTTTTTTTTTAATTTTTCTATTTGTGATTGTTCTAGTTTGTTATTTGATCTTCAGGTCACTGGTCATATATCTTCTCTTGTGAAAAAGTTGAAGTTAGTTTTGGATGGGTGAGTGTGCAAGTTCTGAATTCTGAAAGTTCAAGTATTATCTCTCTCTTACATAACCCCTTACATAACCCCTAAAGTAATAAACCCATGTAAGTAATCCTTCAAGTATTGAGTATCAATTAGTCTAGTTGATGTATTTTAGTTAATTTCATATTTGAACGGTTTTATCAAAATTCCTTATATTTCCCATAATTAAGAACGAAATTTCAGTGTTTTCTTTCATTCAACTATACATGTTTAATTCTCTTTTTATTTTCTCAATGCTAATGTATTGGCCAGACTTTAGACCTCGGCAGCAGAGATCGGCATCAGACGTGACATCGTACCTCGGTGGTCTGGCCGCGATAATGGGCCACGTAAGTGGACCCCAAAAATAATAATGAGTTATCATCCATATATAAGAAAGACCTAAATCACAGGAGGGTTCATGCATGTGGTGTGTATAGTACGCTCAGGTCTAGTACAAGTAAGTATTCCTTGGAGGCGATAAGGCCCATGAGGGTTCAGGTTTCCAGGGAAAGACTGCATGCATGACACGTGAATAATTAGGGCACCTAAAGAACATATGGCCCCGCAGTGCTGGTGTATGAGTTGGTACCCTGACAACCATACTGTTGATATTTTGCACTCCAAAAGAGGAAAGTCATGTGCAACGACTACGCTAAGTTTGTGCAATGCGCAACAGGACGCCTTGTTAGTAACCCTAATTCCACTTAAGGAAAGATCCTCGTGGGATAGGGAAGTTGACCTAGATACAACCTATATAAAGGGTGGTAAGAACCCTAGAAAGGTACGTCATTTCTAAGACTGAAACTGCTTTACATACTTATTGTTTTTTAACCCAGTACTGACTTGATCGTCGGAGTGCAATCAAAAGGTAGACCCCCTCTATTTCAATGAAGCCACTCTCGATGACCCAAGGAGAGAGAGCAGAAACCACCGGAAATAGGAGGAGCCACCATCTTCCTTTGAAGTCAACGACGATTGAGTCAACCGGCGAGAACAACTAATTTGGCTAATAAAAAGAAACATAGCATATTACTAGCGGACACTATTTATTATGTGTACACATTTATAACTTTGAATAGGATAATTGGGAGTGTTGAGTATTGTTCCGTCCGGTTGACCGGGACGTCTTCGTGCGCGACCTCAACCGTCAGCTAGGGACTCCTTCCCACTGGTTGCCTGTGGATTCCTGCAAAAAAGAGGACAAAAAGGCGCCCTAGC
>Ga0123342_1006630_pt1 | contig 15909 bp, 9 predicted proteins | sample Turbeawhitnodule_FD_89960 | JGI IMG/M metagenome (GOLD analysis project Ga0123342, IMG submission 89960) | Root nodule microbial communities of legume samples collected from Mexico - Turtle bean Mexico white nodule | ecosystem: Host-associated > Plants > Roots > Nodule | place: Mexico: Nepantla... | reverse complement strand
TCCTTCTTCACTGTTATATATCCCAATTTGTAATATCTTCTCCCATAATAATAAAAGTGAGTTGTTTTTGCTGTGCTCGGAGATTAGGCTAAATTGGCCGAACTCCGTTAACAATTTTCTGGTATGTTTTTTTTCTCTTTATCTCTTTTATTATTCCGCTCTGTTTATTCAATATTATTTGTCGAGTAGCTCTATTAGGGTTCTGTTTTAGGGGGAAAATTATCCGTTTTTCCCAACAATGACTTGGTGAACCAATTTTTCCAAAGAAGAGTACTCATTTAACCCTACAATATGTTAAATTTCTCACCTTAAACACTCATAAACCTAGCTATATTTAACTATGCAACTTCCCAAGCTAGGACTCATGTGCTTTCATTTCTTAGGAATAAATAGAATAAATATCTTGATTATTGTGGTAGAATTTCTTTTAATGTTTTCCGTGTCTTTAGATAAAGCAATTCTTGTGCGGATAAACTTGTCAGTTTAGACTTCCTTCCTAGGTAGTTTTTTCTTTGGCATGGTACATTAACTTCTAGTTTATTTTTTGAGTTTTTTCATAATAGATACAAGTTACCATTGTTTCTTTACCTTGTACTAGGTACATCTAAATATATTTAATTGTAATATTATTATAATTAAATTTTAAAATAATTATATTGTAACTGTATCTAATTAATATATACATATATATAAAAAATAAAGTAAGATCTTTCGTAAAAATAAAATTTTGTGTGGAACATCTATTTCTGAGTAAGAAAGATTTTCATACTATATTTTCTTATATTAAATAAATAAAAAGGATAGATAATCTGAAGAAGAAATATTGATAATTCTTTAAGAAAAAATTTACAGAAGAAATATGAATGATTTTTTAAGAAAAAAATTAAGTATACCTATTATCTACTTAATATGAACAATCAATTTAAATAAGATAAAAGATTAGGATTAAGTCTTTCTACTTACCTATACAGAATAAGTGGATTTCTAATTTTAATTATAATATTACTTTAACATTTATTATATTAGAGGGTGATAATACTATTCTACTAGATAATGGTGTCGATTATATAGATTTGACATTTGATAATGAAAAGTTAGATGAGATTAAATGTAAAAACGCGCATGTTTCGTTTTGTGATGCCAATGCCAACTCTAGTCAGTCCTGAAAGCTTTTCACCAGTAACTCACCAAAATTTGTATATTATTTATATTTATATTTATATTGTTTTCTCGGTTTTTTATTTAAGTTTTGAAAGAGGGTGAATTTTTATTTTTATTTTTCCGGTTTGGGTGCTGATTTGCCAGAACAGGTGGAATTTTTTATTTTTTTTTGTATTATGCTGTTTAAAAGGTTAGGTATATACTTGTTAGGTATGAGACTAAGAAGATGCATTGTATTGTAGAAAAGTCAGAACACCTAAAATGTTTATATTTATTATTTTTTCTTGCAGATAAAAAAAACGTTAAAACTCTCTCATCTCAGTTTTTTAAAATTTATGTTCGTTTATTATTATTACTTATAAATACATACATAAATGTTTATCAAGCATATCCTAATTAATAACATGTAAACTATTAATTAAAATGTATAGATTAATTAACTTTATAGTATATTATTATAAAAATGCCGATCACTCATCACAACTATTTCAAACACAATTATGTATAATTAATTAGTTATTTCCATTATAGTTGTATAAACTTGTTTTTTAGAATTTATAGTTTTTTACCTTTTAATTTTTATGAGTTAAGATAATAGAGAGATGGACGAATCTATTTTAGTGGTATAGAATTACATGTGATAACGAAATGTGTAACAAATTAACGGTTCTTCAAAATTAAACAAAAGTAAAGACGAAAAAGTATAATAAAATAACTTTTTATCTTACTTAATAAATTAAATTTGTTTTTGTAATTTAAAATAGAGATAGGGTTGGAATAAATATGAAGTAGATATATCCATACTTATTATTTCATCCTAATATTTGATTTAAAAATTCAAGTAACAATTTTAAATTCCTATTTTAGTGTATTTTTTTTTGGAAAACATAATATCATTTGTTCTTCTATGAAGGGAGTGAGAGAATCTTCTACCGATTGAACAATTCACTCCTTCGTCGTTTCTTTCCTTCACTTTTGCTCTCTACCTTCAACTCTATGTGAGGAGGACACCTACAAAAGGTGCTCCAATGTTCAAGTAAGTGTTAGGTATTCGGTGTAATAAATACATAATAATGACGTATCTTTGTCATGGTTTGTTGTGCCCATTTATACGATTTTGATGGACCTTGTTACTGTTGGACCAACTTTAGCATATAGATCATGATTGAGGATGTATTATCTAATTTTCCAAACAATTTAACCTTGTTAACCATCATTTAATCTTAATAAATTTAAACATGTCAGTCGGTAAGTACCCAAACATTTTGTTACCATCCGACTTCGACCATACATAATTTATCAAAATTTATTTTATATGTATGATAATTTGTTATAATATATCTTGGGACTCTTCATGTATTTCAATATTAATCCTAAAACAAATTATATATTAAGTCGTGTACGTTAATGGTAAAAAACCAATAATTTTCTTATATTCAATTTCATCAATTTGTTCATCAATTCCTAACAATTTTCATATATTCAATTTTATCAACTTGTTCATCAATTCCTTTTATCTCTAGTACTAAACCAAAGATAGTAGCTATTGAATTAGAGATCAACATATTGAATCACTTTAACACCTCCATTGCATACATCTTTTGGTGCATCATCAGTCATTTCTTTACTCTTATGAATTCAAAACCCAAAACATACATAAACTTTGTCGGTTTGTATTTCAAATTTATTCATCAACTCCATTTTAGTGGCATCAATCTTGACTTTTCTGATTATTTTACTATAAAATTAATAAATATTTATAGTATTTTTATATTTATAATTTTAACTTTCTCTTATATTTATAAATGAATTACTTAATTTTATAGTTAAAAATTATAATATAAATTCGTTATTATATTCTGAAACATATAAATATATCCTACGTAAAATATATTCAACTTAAAAAACAGCATTTAAGACATATATTTATATTTATTAGTTACTAATTAATCCTAGATATATACTACTATATTTAAATAAAATAAATAATTGGATTTAATTTTAGTTTTCTATAATTAATTCAACATATAAATTTGTTGAGAGAAAAGTAAACAAAAAAACTAAAGAAAAATTGATTTGGAAGGATTTTCAATTTTTTTATTGATTTTTTTTTTGTATGAGTTCTATTTTGAGTACTTTTATGAATTTGAATTTTAGCCTGAAAATTTTGCTTTAAAACTTAAAACACGAAATAAAAAAATTAGTGGAATATTTTGACTATTAAAAGTGAAAATTATGTTCATAAAATAATTTTTTAATCTAGTTTCACATAATAATGGAAAATATGACAACTATATTTTACTATATAATCTATAAATTTTACATGTCAAATTAATTAAAGAAAACACACTTTAGTGTTAAATTGATTCAAAGAATATAGTTTGGTGATGCAACACACTATATTAATATATTTAAAATTAATATTAACTATATATTACTTATTGAATGACTTTGTATTCTTCTTCGGGTAGACTAGTAGAACTTCACTATAATTCTTCTCGTTTTGATATCACTCTTTCGGGTCTCGGTCGCTCAGTCTCAAGTGAATGTCGAATGGGGAGTACCTGCAGAAGGTACTCTGAAGCTCAAGTCAGTAAAAGGGGTATTCGGCACTCGGGGGTGTACAATGATAATGACATACCTTGTTCTTAGAATGTGCGTTATTTATATTATTTTAATGGACTTACCTTATTGGACCGGATTAGTGGAGTGGATCACACTTATGAGCGTATTACCTAGTTCTTAATAGTAGTTTAGCTTTTCTAACCTTAGTATGTCAATCGACCTGCACATCCGTGTAGGACTCGGTCAACTCAGTTAAAGAGATCGAATCGTGACATGGACCAATCAGTCCATACGAGAACAATTATTATTATTATATAAATTCATAAAACTTCACCCTCAAAACATAATAGATAAATAGTCGATTTAGTATCATAAATATTAAAGTCTTATTATATAAATTTTTTAATTTTGTTAATGATTACGTGTATTTATTGGAAAATTAACGTTAATACGTCTTTATCAAAGAACTACAAACCACTAAATATTTTAAAACCAGAAAATAAATAAACAAAGGAGTAAAAGGATAATTGCATATTAATATTTCTTTTATTAATATTTCTTTTATTAAATACACATGCATGAAATTACTGAAAGACCAAAGACCAAGTTTGTTAAATTACTTTAATGACTTCAAATTTTTTTTTACAAAGTTACAAATTTTATACTAAAAAATATCTTTTTTCTTATTTTATGAGTTAAACACTTACACCCAATAGAAGAAATAGAGAGTATATGAAAAGAAAGAGGAATCAAGTGTATGTTGTGTTACATTACTGGAAGGAAGCCACTATATAATGGTTCTAGGAGACAACAGTAATAAAAACAATTAATGATAAGTAACCTCTGATAACAATTAATTGTGGTAAGTAACCTCCTTTTGATTACAATTAATTATGATAAGTAACCTCCTTTTGATTATAATTAATTGTGGTAAGTAACCTCCCAATTATACCAACATAAAGGAAAATGTGAGTCATAACCCCATAAATAAAAAAAGTTAATTTATAAAAAAATTATTCAACATTTATATTTAAAATTTTATTTTTAATAACTTCCTTAAAAGATATTTCTTATGGTGCTGGCACACGAACCCACGAACCAGCCCTTATTTACGCCAAGTCGTAGTCCGTACTGATGATATCCCTACCAAGCATAATTATCTCTTTTCGTGCATTTATAAATCAAATGGATTTTTGATTTAAAAAACTAAATACTTGATTTTAAAAAATATTTTTAGTGAAGAAAAAGATATGAAGTCAGGGATGACTCTTCTCTCTCGTGGCCCTTCCACTCTGTATAAATACCCCAATCCACATGCTTAGAAACCACTTTCCTTTTCTCTTCCACCAGAGTCACACCAAAGGAGGACAACAACATAAACTCCGTAATTTTCTTCCTTTCTCACAATGGCGGCTTCCGTTGGCAACCGTCAATTCGCCACTCATATGAACGGCGTCGTTCGCAGTTGCGGCCAGGATCTAAAGCCCTCTCTGCCGTTGGATTTTGACCTGGACTCCTCCAGCAGCGACGACGATGAAAATGACGACGCTTCGTATCTGAAAGAGCTCGTACGAAAAGCCAACGCGGAAACGGAAGCGTCAGTTATGGACCCGCGCGACGAGGGAACGGCGGATCAGTGGGTCGCACGGAACGCCTCCATGGTCCGCCTCACAGGGAAGCACCCCTTCAACGCGGAGTCCCCCTTGCAGCGCCTCATGCACCACGGCTTCATCACCCCAGTCCCACTCCACTACGTCCGCAACCACGGTCCAGTTCCCAAGGCCAACTGGGAAGACTGGACCGTCGAAATAACCGGTCTTGTCAAGCGCCCAACCCGGTTCACCATGGACCGCCTCGTGCGCGAGTTTCCCCACCGCGAGTTTCCCGCCACGCTCGTCTGCGCCGGTAACCGCCGCAAGGAGCAGAACATGGTCAAGAAGACCATCGGCTTCAACTGGGGCTCTGCCGGCACCTCCACCTCCGTGTGGCGCGGCGTGCCGCTGCGCCACGTGCTGCGCCGTTGCGGGATCCTGACACGTGGGAAGGGAGCGCTGCACGTGTCCTTCGAGGGCGCCGAGAATCTCCCCGGCGGCGGCGGGTCCAAGTACGGAACGAGCATCTCGAGGGAGATGGCCATGGACCCTTCGCGCGACATCATCCTGGCGTACATGCAAAACGGCGAGCCTCTGGCACCGGATCACGGCTTCCCCATTCGAATGATTATTCCGGGGTTTATCGGTGGCAGAATGGTGAAGTGGCTAAAACGCATTGTGGTTACTGAACAAGAGTGCGAAAGCCATTATCATTACAAGGATAACAGAGTTCTTCCTTCTCATGTTGATCCAGAACTTGCCAATGAAGAAGGTATCATTCTTCCCACTTCTACTGCTTCTAATTTTTTCGCTCACTTTGATCTTGTATGAGGGACATTGAAAACGTTTTTCTGCAAATACTCATTTTTTCTCTCTCTTTTCCCGTCACATGCTTCACTTAACATAACTTTTTTAAAAAAAAATTTGTTATACAAATACAAGTTGCAATTATGAAACAGATAAAAATAGTTTAAGATCGGGGTAATAATTTATAAGCATGTAATATTAAAGTATACTTTGTTTTTTCTCCTTCGAAGTTATATATATACTTTTAATGAGTTATGCACATCTATGTATTGTTTCTTTATTTTTTCATTTCTTCACTCGTTTTATTTTTTTTTATCTTGTTAGAAAAATAATATTCTGACTTCACAAAATATTTTTGTCTTTAAAATTCGACTTTTTAATCGGAATATTCTAACGCTTTGGACAAGGTTCTTGATAAATACTTAATAAGAGGGAACAAAAAGACCAAAATTAATTATTTTTTTGAAAACTTTTGAAAAAGTTGAATCAGATAATTTCTATAAAAGTGAGAATAATTTAATTCATTTTATGTTATTTTTTCTTTCTTCTTCTTTATAACTACGTTCACATACAGCCTAATTTTAATTTGAGGAATTACGTTTACTAATCAATTTGGTTTTTAAAGTCAAACAGTTGTTATTTTATATTTTTAATTTAATGACTAAAATAATGTTTTTACAATTTTAAAAATCTTCCTCGTAATTGGGAGATAATACAGTGAACTAGTCCACTTTACACGAGTTTGACGTAAGACATGTTTGTTTATGGACACAAATTATTTACGTATTTGTTTCTTTTTCTCTTTTATTTATTTGCATCCCTGCAGGATGGTGGTTCAAACCAGAGTACATAATCAACGAGTTGAATATAAACTCAGTGATAACGACTCCTTGTCACGATGAGATATTGCCCATCAACTCATGGACAACGCAGAGGCCTTACGTAGTCAGAGGCTACGCATATTCTGGTTAGTTTTGCTGTTTTTCATTTCATGGTCCTGAGTATAGTAACATTAGCACCATTAACATAGTGAATTATCCGCAACAAAATCTTCACAGTATAAATAAGGAAAAAAACATGTTAAAATTTTGACAAGAGTAAGGCTAACATGGAAGGAGAAAGGGAAAAATTGGTTGTACAGTTATTAATCAAATAATAATAAGAATAATAATTACAAGTGCGAAAGAGTATGATAGTACGTGTGGGATATCTTTCAAGTTGGTGGGACTGAATAAAACCTCAAATTTGGATTGGTGTTGCTGCTGCAACATGTGATTGGGTAGTGGAATTGTGCCCGTAACTTGCAATTGGTAGACAGTGACTTGAATAAAGAAAACTGTGTTACGGCTGGATGTGAAGTGAGAGAGTGTGTTTGTACGTGTAGGTGGTGGGAGGAAAGTGACACGTGTGGAGGTAACTCTGGACGGTGGAGAAACATGGCACGTGTGCACACTGGATCATCCTGAGAAACCTAACAAATATGGAAAGTATTGGTGCTGGTGCTTCTGGTCTTTGGAGGTGGAGGTGCTGGACCTGCTGGGGACCAAAGAGATTGCAGTTCGAGCTTGGGATGAAGGCCTCAACACGCAGCCAGAAAACCTAATTTGGAATCTTATGGTACGTTTTCATCTCTAACAAACTTATCAACATGTTTTTGGTTTCTCTTTTACCTTGTTAAATAATGAGTAATGATAAATTTATAATTCCAATTTTTTATATAACTATTATTTTAATATTATTTAATTACAAATTTATTTTTTTAATCATTTAAGGGTTTGTATACATTCAAAGTATTATTTTCCTTAAATAATCCATGGTCAAAAGTGTTTGGTGCTTTTGGAGGATATTCTAGGACGAGTCTTAGCTTTTATTTTAATATTATTTTTATATGATATATACTCGTTGGTAGCAGCAAGATAATTTCATTGTTACAGAAAACGACAAATGAGATGGTAGTTACCACTGCATTATAAATCACCATTTGTTCCTCAGAAACTTCACTTGACGTCATCACCTGTCGTTTTTATGGCCTTATTGTTAATCATTAATACTCTAGACCCCAGGCTTATTAATGCTGAATTTGGTTTTTGGGCCATAATAGAAATTTGATCTGATACAATTTCTTTTGTTTAAATAAAGTTTAATTGCTAATATGTGATCATTTTTATTTTACTTAATACTTTTTTTTTAAAATTAAACAGCCAATAAATTAATATTTTAACTAAAGTATCTTTTATTATCTGCTTCAATTTTACTAATATCGTTTTAATTAAGTTAAAAAATATCAGAAATTATTTATAGTGTTAAACAATAATATGTATTGAATTATTTATTGGTATATATTATAATACAATAAAAATATATATTGATTTTTATTATAAAAAAATTGAATTGACAAAAGGTTAAATTTAAAATATTTTAAGAATCACTAAAAGAATAATATTGGAGATAATACAACTATATGTTTTTTTGAAGAACTTACTCAAATTTGTAGAATTTATTAAATACTTAATGTAAAAAAATAATCTATTTGAGTAAACAAATGAGTAATATATTGAGGATTTAAAATTTATTGAAGCCTAAATTTTATAAGAAAGTTTATTTATACAATGATTTGATATTTTCTTTTGGATGAAAAGAGAGATTAAAATAAAATAGAGATAATATAGTATCAGATCAATGATTTGACGGAGAAAAATAATTTTACTATATAGATAAATTATTATATAATTTAATTGTATGAATACAACATTTCATTTCACTTTGGGATGCCGTGATCTTTATAAAATATATAAAAAGTAAGTTCCATTATTCCAAAGCAAATTCATTGTGTCTCAACAGAGACTTAACTATATAATTTCATGTACAGTGATGTAGAAAATGGCCCACTAAGCTAATACCATTGATTTTTGTAATTTTGTGGCATATCCTAATGAACTTACTTACCTGTACACACAGTTCATAACAATCATTTTCACTTGAGTTTCTTGACATTTTATATCATAATAATTAAAGGTGATGTTAAATAGAACATTACAACAATTGTTATAAAGTCAAAAAATTTATTACTGAATAAAGGTGCGAAATCTTTTTACATTATTGGTAGAGTACGATGGATTATCCTATCAAGATCTTCATTAAAACTGCATTGATAGTATAAAAAGTGACATTATTTTTGTGTATAAAGCCCTTGTTGATTTTTTAAACAGGTATAGGAAGTTTAATAAAGCTGTTTTTTGGTGGTATGTTTTGTGTATGCAATGATGCAGGGCATGATGAACAACTGTTGGTTTAGAGTGAAGACAAATGTGTGCAAGCCCCACAAGGGAGAGATTGGCATAGTGTTTGAACACCCAACCCAACCAGGGAACCAACCTGGTGGGTGGATGGCAAAGGAAAAACATTTGGAGCAATCACAAGAGCCGAAACCAAGCCTTAAAAAGAGTGTGTCTACGCCATTCATGAACACTGCCTCTAAAATGTTCTCCGTCTCCGAAGTAAAAAAACATAGCAGCCCTGACTCAGCTTGGATCATTGTCCATGGTCACGTCTACGATTGCACCCGCTTCCTCAAAGATCACCCTGGTGGCACCGACAGCATCCTCATCAATGCCGGCACTGACTGCACCGAAGAGTTTGACGCCATCCACTCTGACAAAGCAAAGAAGATGCTGGAAGACTATCGTATTGGCGAGCTCATCACTACAGGTAATATACATAACCTTCCATGTCTCTCTATATTACTGTCTGAGAAATGTTACATTTCTTTATTAACACTTTTTTCTATTGTTAATTGAAATTTCACGGATTATAGTGTATGAGTTGTCAAACAGAGTGATTTTCACGTCGTTTTGAAGAATTCTGTGTTTTTAATCATCGTCAAATACATAAAATGTGATAAAAATATGTAATCAAAATTTTTTAATTTCTTCAATTTGGGAAATAGAATCAGTATTTGAGGTTATTTTGTTGAATTTTTCATGAAGTTTTTTATACCATCAGTAAATAAAAATTCAATTTTGGTATGAGTTTAGGATGCTGATATAATTATCATATATATGTGAAATTATTCGAAGTATAATGCATGTTTTTTTAATGACAATAAAGAAAAAATCTATAACTTTATCCTTGATTAGTATTATTTAACTTACTGGTTGACAATTTATTCCCTTTCATTATTCGAAATTTTATATGGTTTGTTACTTCTGCATGGGTAGGTTACACCTCAGCTGACTCATCGCCGAACAACTCCGTGCATGGCAATTCCGAATTCCTCCATTTGGCTCCTATCAATGAAATCACTACAATACCACCACTACCACCACGTAGTGTGGCTCTCAACCCACGGCAGAAAATCCCATGCAAACTCGTGTCAAAGACCTCCATTTCCCATGATGTGAGGCTTTTCCGTTTCGAAATGCCGTCAAAGAATCAACTCTTAGGTTTACCAGTGGGTAAGCACATTTTCTTGTGCGCCACCATAGATGGCAAGCTATGCATGCGAGCCTACACTCCAACAAGTAGCGTGGAGGAAGTGGGGTTCTTCGATTTGCTCATCAAGGTTTACTTCAAAGACGTGCACCCTAAGTTCCCGAACGGGGGACTTATGTCACAGTATTTAGAATCTCTCTCCATAGGATCCATGTTAGACGTGAAGGGTCCATTGGGTCACATAGAGTACACTGGAAGAGGCAATTTCACTGTTAATGGGAAATCCAGATTCGCAAAGAGATTAGCCATGCTGGCCGGTGGAACTGGCATAACACCAATTTACCAAGTGGCGCAAGCGATTCTGAAGGACCCAGAGGACCTGACCGAAATGCATGTCGTGTATGCAAACCGCACAGAGGATGATATTCTGCTGAGAGAGGAGTTGGATACATGGGCGAAAGAACATTGTGAGAGGTTCAAGGTGTGGTACGTTGTGGAAACGGCGAAGGAAGGGTGGGGATACGGTGTGGGGTTCATCACAGAAGCCATAATGAGGGAGCACCTTCCAGAAGCTTCAAGCGATTCTTTGGCTATGACGTGTGGACCACCACCCATGATTCAGTTCGCGGTGCAGCCTAATTTGGAGAAGATGGGTTACGATATCAAGAATGATTTGCTCGTGTTTTAGGGTTTTAAGTAGATTATTGGATTATGTTGTGTATGAGTATTGTTATTCTTGCTTCTGTATCATATGTACGTTCTTGAAGTATTGTTTGTTTCATTCTTTGTAAGAGTAAGAAACCAAGAAAATGAAAAATTGTATATGACCGTGCCCTGATCACTCTGTAATGTAGACAGGCAAGTCAAGATATTTTGACTACCTTAGTGTAAATAAACTAAAGTTATGTATGCTTATTTACTCTCTTCGTTTCACCATCTATTCTATTTCCCTAAACCTTTCCCACTGCATATATGTTTGTTCTCTAAGACCAAAGAAAAAACAAAAAGATGCTGATATATCAACATCTGTAAAAACAAACACTCCACACCACACCGTAATAAATTAATATTTATTTATTTTTATTTTATTTTTTAATTTAAAATTATTATTATATTATTATAAAGAGTGTGAAATGTATATATGTTAAAAAAAATCTCATATAGGAGAAGAACAGGTCAAAGAATTTTAAAATGACACCCTTTATTGATAAATTGAGTGGTTATCATTCTTACAACCAAATATTACTATTCAAATATATGATACATTTAGTTAAGTCACGAAACTATATTTATTACTATCCACCGAACGGTCAATATCATGGTTTGGCTCTCATAGTCGGGTTGACCGACCGTGTGAGTTGACCGATATCTTTAGTCAAATTACATTAAATCAAGGTCAGTAAAACTAAACAATCATTAAGAATTAGGTAATGCACCTTTAAATACGATTCACTTACTAATCCGACCCAGCAAGGTAACTCCATTAAAATAATATAAATAGCACCCATTCCAAGAAGTAGGTAGGTTCATTAATTACTCTACTTTAACATCATTGCCGATAAAAAAAAATAACTGTACTCTAACATCTGAGTGTCTAATCTCTTTTTTGACTTGAGCGTCGAAGTGTCTTCTGTAGGTACCCCATTCGGTATTCTTTTGAAGACCGAGTGATTGAGCAGCTGCGACCGAAGGAATAACAACAAACTTAAAGAGAAAGTTGGAGCATTGACCAACCATCCGATAGAAAGAAAGAAGATGAAACTCATCAATAGTTCTCTAGTTCCATCTTCCTAGCAGGAACAAACAATTCATGAAACCTGTAAATATTAATGTTTTCTCTGAATAATGCAACTGGAAAAACCCAAATGTTCTGAAACTACAAAGTTGCTGTCTATAAAAAGTAATGCTATCGAAGATCTATATTTAAATACTTCATTTCTTATATATTTTTAGGACATTTTTAGCATCAACTCATTTATTATCTGCAGAATCATTATGTTAAAAGGAACATGTTTACAGTAGTTACTCAGATCTTAACATGTATGATAATATAGTGATCAGGTTCAATGCACGACACTGTGACTGTGAAGCAGCGAAAGAGCGATGCATGGCCTTACCCTTCACGTTAGCATAGGTCAAGAAAACTGAAGTGTTGTTTGGCACACGGAAAGGTCACCTTACTATGTTTATATGAACCAGTTTCCACGCACCCCAATGCGTCCTTTCTAACTTAACTCGCTTTTGTCCTATTGAGGAATCTAGCTCGAATATCTTATTCAGAAGAATAGTAAAATATAATTATTTCCACTGCCTTTCAAGAAAAGAATCTCTGAACGTACATGCATGTGACTATGAGCTTTCTAGGAACATTGATATTGTTTCTCGGTAGTTTTAAATACACACTTTTTTTTTGTGTGTGTGGATATTTTATATGCTATCTTACATCAACTTATATAAACATACGTCTTATAGATGTATGATATATGATAGAAAGATAAAAATAAAAATAAATATTAATCGTTGGAGTGTTTGTATAACCATTAATGTTAAAAGAACAATTATATTTATATACTCATTATTTTCAAACACTATAGTTTGTAAACAGATGCAATTAAATTTAATATTTTTTACCATGACTACTTTAAATTTTATTTTGGTTGCAAGCCTAAAATTATTTTGATAGTACATAATTATTAAACTATTTTTATGCTCAACATTCTCTTTATAAAGTAATAGTCAGTACAAGTTTAAATTTACTACTAACACAACATGCTTAAATTATATAAACTACTTTTTTAACTAGACGTGAAAAATAAATAAAAAAACTGTCTGCATAATTGAATTTGCGGATATTTTTTTTATTAATGAATGAAAAATTGATCTATTACGTCAGGAAATCTAACTAAAACTCTATGCATGCTAATATATCATTAATCAAGGAAATAATAATAGTAAAATCCACACAATTTGGAAATGATCTCCAAGGAAGTTGGGAGGAAATAATCAAATATTGCATATCAAACGCTACTTGCGTCCTATTTTGATATCAGTGGCGAAAGCAGATCCTTTTTTTAAAACGTTGAAATCAATTTGATTTGTTTTTGCTGATCGATGATGAAAGCAAGTCACTAATTATAAAGCACTTTCTCAAAGCATAATTTCTTATGTTTTGTCAAAGGCGGCTACTTTAAACTTTAACGCTAGAGAAACAAAAAAAAATGTTCTTAGTAGATTCATTGTTAATTGCCCAATATCTTCCGTAATCATATTGTTATTTTATTTTTTCTCTTTCTATTTAGTTGAATTTTTTTATACTGTTTTTATGTTCTTTTTCAGTTTTTCTTATCTTTCCTTTTTGTTTAAAATGTTGGGGTGCACTCAAAAAAATGAGTGACAAAATATATTGTAAACAATTGAAAGATAATCTATTTTATAATTTTCATTCATATAATTTGTATATGGATGCACTCCATCCCTACAAATCAGGAGTTAAGTAAGGAAGTGCATAAACAAGAACTAAACTTAAAAAAATCTAATTATATAGTATTTTATATAAATATATAATTTAGCCAATCAAATAATATCTATCTCAATACTTCTCCTCAATTTGTTAAATGAATGTAATACATTCTCAACTTGTTTAATAATCTCCTAAAAATCTGGATTGTCACAACTTTGGTAAGAATATATGTAAGTTGATCTTTAGATAAAATATTTGACAACTCTAAAATATTTTTACTCAACTTTATCACGATGAAAAAACTATCAGCCCCCACATTCTTCATTTTTTTTATCAGCAATAAATAAATAAAATAAAATGAGACACTTCAGGGGTGTCCCAACCCTTATACAAAACTTCAAAAACAAGTTTTCTAGCACCCTACTGTTAGACACATTTGTGAGAAATGTCACGTGCAACTTTATTATCACAATACAATTGAATGAGATGCGTATGTACATATCATAAATCTTAGAGAAGTAGTTTGAGCCACAAACCTTTGTAGAGTCCGAGAACCATTCCTCTAAGTTTAGCTTCTGCAATAAATCTAGCTATAACTTTTCGCTTCATATTTTTCCATGTGACAAGATTACCTCTTACAAATGTGAAGTATCCAGAGGTTGATATTCTATCATCTATCATTAAGGAGCACTTGCTTAATCTGAACCAGTATAAACCATCACATCCTTGTAATTAGAGTTCTTTTTGAAGAAAAATATTTTTCTACGAGCAACTTTTATGTATCTTAAAATCCGTATAACAACATCCATGTGTGTTTTTACCTGGATTGTGCGTGAACTAACTAATCACATTAAGAGGATAAGCTAAAATTAGTTTGGTGTGTGTGAAAGAAACATAAATATCTCTACAAGTCACTGATATCCCCTATGTTAGTTGGACTTTCATCTTCATCAATACGAAAACTTCATTCCCTCCTTCAATTGGAGATTTGTTGGTTGAATACTGCCATTCTAATTTCTTTCAATAAATCTAATGTATACTTTCGTTGAAATCAATTTGATTTGTTTTTGATGATCGATGACGAAAGCAAGTCACTAATTATAAAGCACTTTCTCAAAACATAATTTCTTATGTTTTGTTGTTAATTGCCCAATATTGTTATTTTATTTTTTCTCTTTCTATTTATAAGTTGAATTCTTTTATACTGTTTTTATGTTTTTTTTCAGTTTTTCTTATCTTTCCTTTTTGTTTAAAATGTTGGGGTGCACTAAAAAAGTGACAAAATATATTGTAAACAATTGAAAGATAATCTATTTTATAATTTTCATTCATATCATTTGTATATGGATGCACTCCATCCCTACAAATCAAGAGTTAAAGTAAGGAAATGTATAAACAAGAACTAAATTAAAAAAAATCTAATTATATAATATTTGATATAACTATATAATTTGGCCAATCAAATAATATCTATCTCAATACTTCTCCTCAGGTTGTTAAATGAATGTCATACCTTCTCAACTTGTTTAATAATCTCCTAAAAATCTGGATTGTCACAACTTTAGTAACAATATATGTAAGTTGATCTTTAGATAAAATATTTGACAATTCTTGTACCGTCCCGTATCAGGGCGTTGACTAAGTCAAGGTCAAAGTCAACGACTAGAAAGTCAAAGTCAACTCAAGGTGTCGCCCAGGTGTAGAGACGCCAAGAGGAAGCGTCGCCAAGGCAGGACAATGCGTCGCCAAGGCAAGGCGTCGCCTGGGTGGAGGCGTCGCCAAGGCAAGGCGTCGCCTGGGTGGAGGCGTCGCCAAGGCAAGGCGTCGCCTGGGTGGAGGCGTCGCCCAACCAGGGCGTCGCCAGATCAAACAGTGTAAAAGCAAGGCAATCAC
>Ga0123342_1006629_pt1 | contig 15917 bp, 5 predicted proteins | sample Turbeawhitnodule_FD_89960 | JGI IMG/M metagenome (GOLD analysis project Ga0123342, IMG submission 89960) | Root nodule microbial communities of legume samples collected from Mexico - Turtle bean Mexico white nodule | ecosystem: Host-associated > Plants > Roots > Nodule | place: Mexico: Nepantla... | reverse complement strand
TGTTAATATATTTAATTTTCTATTTTAAATTATTGGGCTTTGTTTGTTTGGCCCAACTTTCCTTTTCTGTTTCAGCTAGGTCTTAATCTTTTTCTTATATATACACCATGTATTTTACTCTCTTATTAAGAAGTGAGCTTTAAGTCTAACTCAACCCCATAAAATCTGCTCATAGGGTTGAGGTTTGCACCCACTTATATACAATGAAAGGTTCTAATCTCTAGTCGATGTGGGATCTCCAACACACCCCCCTCACGCCGAGACTGCCAACTCGTGCGTGGGACTATATATTTTGGGTGGTCCGATAGCGACCCGATAGCGGGTGGCACGATAGGCCCAACACAAACACTCGCTAGGATAGACTCGAAAATGGCTTTGATACCATATTAAGAAGTGGACTTTAAGCCTAACTCAACCCCATAAAACCGACTCATAGGGTTGAGGTTTGCACCCACTTATATACAATGAAAGGCTTTAATCTCTAGTCGATGTGGGATCTCCAACATTGTGTGATAATCATTTATAATTCAAAACTATCATGCATAGATTATGACTTTAAAACCATCGCCTAAGGCCTAATCGTTGTCTAAAGATATTTTTACAGTAGTGGTAGTTTCTAGTTTCTGTTTCTTGTATTAATCTTTATTCATCTCTAATGTAACATTCATTATAATTTTGTATAATGTTATTATTTTTTTTTGTATTTTTGTAATTCTTTTGTTAATAATATTTGGTATTTAAGATCCAGTTTAAGATGTTAAGAATATGTTCTTAATTATGATGTTTCTTATTTTGAAAATTCATATCCAAAAACTTCTCATAGTTTACTTATTTAGAAGGTCAGTATTTTATGACAGTTTATCTAGAATGTTATGTTGGTATAGAAGTTTGAAGTTTAAAGATTTGATTATTGCAGGCTTGAATGTTTTATGCTTCTAACTACAACATGCAATGTTGATGATGATGCAAGTGTTAAAGATGTTGATTTGTGTATGATCTTGTGTGAGTTGTAATTTGTTGTTTTACTAATGTCGTAAGTGTTTTTTCAACTTTGATTTAATTATTTGCTAAGTTGGAAATTTCTTAGAAGTGTTATGAAATCCTTGTAGATTTTACTTATATGAGAAGAATTCACGGGGAAAGAAATGGAGAGAGGAATGTTATATATAAGAATGGAACACCATGTAGCATAACACACTGCAAGGAAGTGCAAAATTGCGATCATGTCATTCTACTTAAGGCATAGTAACATAATTCTCTCAAATGTGCATGATCTCTAACTCACCGTGTTCACTTCAAAGGAAATCTTGTAAGTACAATGTTACCAAATGTCCAAGACATGACTTCTAATCAAGGATTATTTCCAATTCAAGCATTTGATTTTCACTTCTCATAAAGGCACCATTAGGTATGGACCAACAACAGGAACCTAATCTTTGCTAAAGGATTCTCACACGAAACATATTATGCATAAATAGACATCTATAAGAAACCTCCTCACCATTTCCTTCTAACCACCCCTTCTCGACATCTCCCCCTATCAAACTCCACGCATCCATCCTACCATCAAAACATAATAGTTCACACCACACCACCCAACCCTAAACCCTATATTATTTAAGACAATTTCATAAACACTTATAAATTGTTATCTATTGTAGAGTCAAATGCAGTCATCACGTCACCCTAGGACCACCCAACCTAGGGCTTTGAAAATTGGGGGTTTTTAAACCTTCCAATTCAAACTCCAAAAAAAATTACGAGAGGATTTAGAATGCGACACAATGAATTTCATGAACAAGAACATATTATGTAAACAAAAACCAAGATAAAGAAATAGAGCAAACTGACCTAACTATGCAACCACATCCCTCTAAACAAGCATTCACGTTAGGATTCACTGTTTAGGTCATCGGTCGAGCTTCATTGTCTTTGTCTCAACTCGCTTAATGATTGAGCTTAGGACACACTACTGTTTCAAGTTATGCCACGCCACACTGCACTTCACGCTAAGGTGACCAAGATTTTGGGGAAAGTAAGATTAGAGGGTAATGACTTACATTTACAGCTTGGAGATAATGGTTAGTCTTTGAAAGTAGATAAGGGTTTAGGGGCTTTTCTGAAAGTAGATAATGGCTTATCTGGGTGATTTGCAAAATCTTTGGACAATGCGTTGGGGTTTTACCAAACAAATGGCAGAGCTTTGCAAATTTGTTTTATTAATAAATAATTTATAAAAATTTGTATGTAACATCGTATGTAATGGATGTTTTTTTTTTCTACACACAGATGAAGTTAATATTACATACGGATTTCAACCTTAAAAAATTTTGTTGTCTCAACGCGCCAACCTTACATACTGATTTTTTATATGGATAACTTGCACAAAATTTATTTACTTTTACCTACGAAAAATCGGTATACATATAAACAATTTTAAGGTTTAGGGTTTAGGGTTTATAGAATCTAAATTCGTATGTAAGATCCGTATGTAGCTCAATACTTACCTACGAATATAAATTCGTACGTAGTTATCAATAGATAATGAGAAAATTTCTTGTAGTATTATGTTTTAATGAAAATATATTTTAATATTATAATATTCTTAAATTTGCTGAAAAGCAAAGGACATTTTAATTGATAAAACCAAATGATTAAATAATGGTTTAATTCATTACAATCACTTAAAATTCAAAACTATCAATATGGCTCTGTTTTAATCAACTAAAATAAGTTTTTAATAGATTAAAATTAGTTAAATGTCAAGTCTTTTTTGTTTGTTCTATTTTAATTTATTAACATGATTTTTTATTCAATTAAAACCCTAAAAGCTTAATTTTAAGTTTTATTTTAATGGATTAAAACTTTCTATATATCTTTCTTATTTCAAAACAAAATTACACAAAATTAGTTTCATTCATTTAGAGAAAAAATTACTTTGACTTGAGATTATCAACACTTCTTAGAGTTTTTTTTTTAATATTTGAATCAAATCCTTGATTCAGGAAGTTCATTTTTTAATCATCTTTGTGTAATTTCTTCTATTGTGCTCAATTTTTTTCAATTGATCTTGTTTTTATTCACTAATGTTTCTAGAGTATTTGATCTTGAGTTGTCAAGAGCCTTGCTTGTGACAAGGTTTCACAATTGGTTGTAGAAAATTTGTTAGGATTCAAGATCTTGTTGAATATGTTATATTTTGTTGTTTTCTTAAGAAATTCTTTTAAAACGTAGAATAATATAATAAATTAGTTTAATTAGGATAATTAGACAACTCCATGTAAGTTTTATAATAAAGTGAAACAATATAAATATTATATCTGTCTACATCAATCTATTTTCTTTGAAAAATAAAGTGCTTATTATTTTACTATATTATTTGCTTATTAAATAATATCATTCAATTTAAATCTTTATCCGTTCTAAAATGGATTTATTACATTTTTATCAAGCAATTATTTAAGAATGGTTCATCTCTTGTAAAAAAAAATCATATTTCAATTCACAAGGTTGAATTGTACCTATTAATCTAACATATTACAAATAATAAATATTATACCCAAAAAAATTATAATGATACATATTTAAAGTAGATATACTTTCTAATGTTACTTATACCCAATAATAAATTTTATACCCATTTTTTTAATGTTACTTATTTAAAAGACTAGTAATCTTTGATATCTATTTTCTATGTTACATATGATGAATTTATCAACTTTTACCTACATTAATTTAAGATTTATTTTATCTTATTTTTTTATTAGTTAAATGTATAATTTTTAATGTATAGAAAATAGTTTTTTATGCATATGAAGAAAAAGATAATTACATACTCTTCTTAATGTGAAGTGTATTACCTAATATAATCTTATAATATTTGTATTAAGCGAAAAATGCATTTCCATCCCCTGAAATTGTAACATTTCAAGAATTTGAAACTAATACAAATACTATAAAGTTATGTACAAAGTTTAGAGTTCTTTTCAAAATATTATTAATACATGGTTAAAACTTATATAATTACAATCTTATACAGAATAAGAAAAGACCTCAACATAATATCTATGACCTTCTAGATACTCATGCACCTATATCAACATTTGTTTGTGCACGTAGTACAATCATCATAGTTCACAACACAACAAGAAAAGTAAGAGTAAGCTGATGAAAAGAAATTTCATAACTTTCTTAATACATGCAAAAAAAATCAATCAAATTAGTCATTCATAAGAATTTGTTAAGCGTCTGCCTTAAACGAGTAGTCATTCGGTCGGTAAGGGCTTCTAGTTGTTAAGAGGCTACCTTAACCGAGTAGTTGTACATTTAGTAAGGGCTGCTAGTTGTTAAGTGGTTGCCTCAACCGAGTAGTCATTCGGTTGGTAAGGGTTGCTAGTTGTTAAGTAGTTGCCTCAACTGAGTAGTCATTATATCGATAAGAGCTGCTAGTTGTTAAGCGGCTGCCTTAATCGAGTAGGTATATGGTTAATAAGGGCAACAAGTTGTTCAGTGGATGCCTTAACGAACTGGACCTCCACTTGTGGTGGAAGAATCAAAGTGGTGTATGTCAATAAAAAATAATAACAAATGAACTTTAAAGTGTCTCGTTAAAATCTTCTCGGTCGAAAACCCTGCTTAGGGATAAAATAATCGAGCGAGGAAAGAGTACATTATACTCAACAAGCCATCTGTCGATGAATTGCCGACCGTTATCAGCGATGATGACGTGAGGTATCCGAAACGACAAATGATATTTCTCCATACGAAATTTTGAACATTATGTGTTGTTATGACCGCTAATGATTCGACTTCTATCCACTTAGTGAAGTAATCAATTCCAACCATTAGAAACTTACACTGTCCTTTGCCTGGGTTGAAGGGTCCAAAGATATCCATTTCCCAATTTGCAAAGGGCCATGGAGAAAGAATATAGTGTAGACTCTTGGGCTTCTAGTGGGATAAGGGGTTTTATTCTTGAGTTTTTAAGCATTTTTTAACAAATTTGGTACAATCACCTTCTATGGTCGGCCAATAGTATCCTGCCCTTAACACCTTAGCAACCATTAATCTTGCTCCTAAGTGAGTTCCACATACCCCCTCGTGTATTTCTCGCATGACATAGTCGACATAGTCTTATGAAATACATTTTAGTAATGGTCGAGTGTATCCTTGGTGGCAGAGGTCGGGACCAATGAGGATAAACCAAGCGACTTGTTGCCTTATTGTTTTTTCCTCCAGAATCACCACTTTCTAGAAATTGTTTGGTAGGTGTCATCCACTTCATTGTTTCCTTAGTCTTCATGCATTTGTTTGTGCTAACAATGGGATCTTGAGGTTGACGTGGATGACCGACCTTTGAAGCCCTTTCTTTTTAATTGTGGCTAGTAGCGAAAGCATGTCGACTCTAGTGTTATGTTCTCGGGGGGATATGTTCAATTTGAACATTTTTAAATTTAGATATCAAATTCTGAACGAGATGCTAATACTATTGTAACAGAGACTTTTTGACTTCAAACTCTCCCTTAAGTTGTCCAATGACAAGCTAAGTGTCACTTTAACAAATAAGCTGTTGAGCCTTCATGTCATGTGCTAGATTGTAGATATGATGGCCTCCTATTCGGCTTGATTGTTTGATGTTTTAAAATCAAACTTTAATGTTTGCTCAAGGAAAATATAGCCCAGGCCCTCAAGCACTACTCCTGTCTCGCATGACTTACTGTTGGAAGACCCATCTACAAGTAAGGTCGACTAGGGTGTATCAGCCTCGGTTGGACAAGGGTTAAGTTATGTTGTAAAATCAACCAAAGCTTGAGACTTAATTGCCCTCATTGATTGATATTGGATCTGATATTCGAACAATTATACAGCTCATTCAATCATTTGGTCGGTCAAATCCGGCTATGCCAAAATTTCATGATCAGGTAGTCACTCTTGACTGTTATGCGATGATTTTGAAAATACATTCGCATTCTTCTTGTGGTGACCACCAGCGCCATGGCTACTTTTTCAATCATCTGGTAACGTACCCCAGCGCCATGTAGTACTCTGCTGACAAAATAGATTGGTCGTTCTTCTTTTTCAACTTCTTGTACTAAAGTTGCACTGATTGCCTCCTCCGATACCGCGAGGTATATTATTATTGGTCCTTGAGTATCCAGCTTTTGAATGATCAGGGGGGATGCCAAGAAAGCTTTTAGGTGAAGAAATATTTCTTCGCACTCGTTTGTCTATTTGAACTTGGTTGCCTTGCGCAAAATCTGGACTATGGGTTTAGTTTTTTTTGCTAACTTTAGCACAAATCGGGAGACAAATGTAGTCGGTTGATCAATTTCTTTCACATATTCGAGGCTTCACATTTCAGTGATGGCCCTACATTTTTTATGGATTTGCTTTTATGGCACGATGAGTGAACATAAAATCCAAAAAAAATCATTTTCTACCTTGAACGCACACTTGTCGGGGTTAAGCCGCATGCCATAGTCTCAAAGAGCTTTAAAGACCTCCTTGAGATCTAGGACATGTTGTAGACATGAGTTAGATTTAACCACGATGCCGTTTACATAAACCTCGATGTTTCGACTGAGGATCCCTTTGAAGACGTAATCCATCAACCTCTGGTAAGTCGCACCAACATTTTTTAGGCCGAACGACATGGCCCCATAATAGAAGTTTACACAGTCGGTCGTGAACGCTATTTTTTCCTTGTCTCTTGGGTGTATCTGGATTTGATTATATCCTGAGTATGCATCCAGAAAACCCAAAGTATGGTGACCGACTGCCCCATCCACTAAGCAATCAATGCTTGGTAAAGGATAAGAATCCTTCGGACAAGCTTTATTGAGTTTAGTGTAGTCAGTACACATTCTCCACTTGCCATTTGATTTCTTAATCATGACTACATTGGATAACCAGGTGTAGTGCCCTCTCTTGATAAAACCGGCTTTGACTAATTTTCCAGCTTCTTTACATGCAACATCATGTTTTTCTTTACCCATTTTTCGTTTCTTCTTGGTGAACAATTTTGCTTCTTTGTACACCGAAAGACGATGTGTAATGATGTTCGGGCTCCCTCCGGGCATATATGAAGTTGTCCAAGCAAACAAATCAACATTGTCAATTAATGTTTGACTCGCCAATTTGTCGTTGATTGGTTTTAAAGAAGTCCCTATATGTGTTGCATGTTCTTCATCATGTAGGGGTAACGGGCAAACGTCTTTGCTTGGTTCAATGTGATCCTCATTTAGTCGAGGGTCGAGGTCGACTAAAACAATCATATGCTCTCTTCTTTGGGACTTTGTCTCTTGGGACTGATCTCTAGTCGACCCTCTAGATCCTAGTGAACATCCTTTTCTCCCAGTTGACCTTCCGTGTGGTGATGCTCTGTAAATTCGATTGGTTCGTTCGACTTTCAAGCCTGCAACATAGCATTCGTGAGCTATCTTTTGATCAACATGAATGGTAACTATATCACCTACCGCTGAGGGAAACTGCATGGAAATGTGTGGTGTAGACATTATTGTTATAAGGCGATTAATGGATGACCGACCGAGCAATATATTATAGGCGGTATTTGCATTAACCAAAAGGTACCTAATCTTGATAGTTTTACAAAGATATTTACCTTCTCCGAATGTTGTGTACAAATCGATGTACCCTCGCATGTCCACTCGTTCTATCGAAAAACCTACAATTCGATCATCATAAGGTTGGATTTCTAACTCTAGAATCCTCATTTTTTGAACGTTTTCCAGTATAAAATGTCGATCGAGTTGTCTTGATCTACTGAAACCTTGGTGATGGAAAATTTATCAATTTCTACAGTGATGACCATAGGATTGTTTTGAGTTAGATCAATAGTAGTAAAATCATCATTTATAAAAATAATTGGAGGGATCCTCTATCGATCCCTAATAGTAGCTATGGTATTTATTTCTCCACCGATATGTTGTCCCGAATGGCATCTGAGACTTTTACTTCGTCGTGATCGCCCTTCCTTTTGGTTGTAACCATCTAACGGGAATCCTCCGACGATTGTGTTTATGACTTCACGTACATCGCGTCTTGAATAGTCATCCCATCGGGGACTTTAACTTTGAGGTCGACCACCTTGTTTAAGGCTTTCACTCCTTCTTTGTTGTTTCGTTGGACGTCGATCGTTCTCAGAACATCGTGATCTGTCTTGACCATGCTGAGGGTATTTTTCTTTAGATGGATACCTTTCTCTCAGTGGAGATCGATACAAGCTTTTCTTTGTTGTTTGAACAAACCTATACAGGTTACCAATTTGAACAACTTCTTCTATCTTATCCTTTAACGCCTGACACTCTTCGGTGGTCTGTTCGAAATTGTGATGATATTGGCATTGTTTGGACATGTCCGCATCTCTCGAGCTCTATAATTTCTTCAGTGCACGGATTAGGTCGGCATGCAAAGCTTCATCCATGATTTTACCCCTACCAGAATTTAATGGGGGTATAAGTTTGAAACCGAGGGCCTTGGATTTCTCTAAATTTTTCCACCCGATTGGGTATGTTTCAGACTCCTCGGTCCTTTATTTTTCCTTGTCTCCTCCATTATTGGCTCAGGAATTCTTATGAAAACCACGTAGCTTTTCAATTTGCATGAATTTAGTTGCTCGATTCCGCAATTCATCCATATTTTTGGCTCGTTTCTTTATCAAGCTATAAGTAAATTGGCTAGGTCAGACAACCGAGATCAAATGATGCATGGCTATCTCCAGCATGAGGTTTATGACGCTTAGAGATATTTTGCTAAACCTCTCCATGTATACTCGTAGGGGATCCCCCCTTCTCTTTTCTGATATTGATAAGAGTTATGGATGACACATGGTGTGATCGGCTCGTTGCATACTGAATGTTGAACTTTGTCGAGAGATCTTTGAAACTATCCACCGAGTTAGGAGGGAGTTGAGTAAACCAACTGAGCGCCCCCTCTTTGAGAGAAGTGGGGAAGACCTTGCACCATACCGCCTTATTCGTGGTGTGGAAATTCATCTATGTTTTGTAGAGGTTCATGTGCTCGTCCAAATCTGTAGAACCATCATAAAATTTGATACTGAGTCCCTTCCATTTGGAAGAAAGTTATTCCTCCATGATCTCATTAGTGAAAGGGTGTCCTTTTGGATCATCATCATCATCCTCGACTATGTGAGTTCGTTCGAATTGTTGTCAGGACGCTTGTTGATTGTGTGCCTGAACGGTTGCTAATTTCTCCTAGTTGTGGGTATGATTATTTGAACGAGGTTGCTCTCCTCATTCAGATTCGTCCAGTTTTCGCTTTAACTCCTCATTTTGTTGTTTGAGGATGCGCACTTTTTCTTCATTCCTTTTCTGATCCTCGATGCCTTTCTGACGCATCTCCTCCATTTTCTTTTGGATTGTTTGAAACATGGCAATCTGCTCTTCATTGGTTGTATTTCTTGTTGAAACCATTGTTGCTTGGTGAATTCTATCTCAGCCCCACGGTGGACGCAATTGTACTTGTATAGACAATGTGGGCCTAGATAATACCTGAAGCTAGTTGTACAATTGTTGATGTGTCGATTGCCGCCTCGCCCTTTGCTCCAAGTCTTCTTCTTAAATTGTTGGTGCTCAGTCGGGGTTGATCTGAAAAAAGGTACTCCGACGATCAAGTGAGTACTCTGCGTTAAAAGTATGTATAGTGAAAATTGATTAAAGCATACCTTACACCTCTGTAGAAGGTTTATTTATAATGTTTAGTCATGAGTCTCTGTTTTAATGAACTGAATCTATCAAATATCAGCGTTAATTGATTCCTAGTAATATTCTCAAATTTATAGAGAGGTATATTTGGAAAACATCTTAATAAATCAATATTTTTCACTAAACCAGTGTTAATTGATTTTTTGAAAGTGTCACCTAGATTTGAAGGAACATGGTGATGACTCCGGGAGTTTTCATAACTGTCATTGCTGACATTTATTGAACTCCTTAAATACATTTTGATGCGGTCGGTCACCGAAACCAAGTGACAGACTCGTTCGATACCAACTATTTTTTACACTTTTATAATAATCAAATTTTAAAAGAGATAAATTACAAGAGAAAGAAAATAGAGAGCATAACAAAAGAAATGGGAGGAAGAAAAAGGAGAGAGGGAAAAGAATAGAAGAAAAAAAAAAAAAGGTGCGGGATTTACAAATAAAATTATTTATAAAAACTTATTTTCTTTTTTACTCTCTTCTAATTTTTTAGTAATATATATTTTATTATATATATATATATGTGTGTGATTTTGATTTACAATAAATTTTTGGTCCCTGAAATGACAGCTGTTGAACGACAGAACGATACCCACGATTTTTATATTACAATTAGATTAACTTGCTTACGCGTAATAATTAAATTCAGCCCTTCAAAATAAATTCTATAAAAAAATACTTTTACCTAAATATATTCAAAAGGTTCGAAATAGATTTACTGTAAATTCAATTGCTTACTTATTAGTCAAGGTTGGTGGCTTAACCACGAATTCAATTTATACTTCACTTACTCACGTTTAATCCTTGTGAGAACATATTATAAATCTACGAAAATTAATTACTCCAACATTTTATTTGTGCAAAAATTAATAATATAGATCAATTTTTACCGATAAATCTCATTTATTAGTAATATGTTTGAGTAACATCTTAAATTTGTGACATTATTTATTCATCTTCTTTTCAGCTACTAGCATGATTTTTTTTTTATTATTATTATGAATTGTGTTGTGTGGCCACACATTCATTATCTTAGAGAGATCAAACACGGTTCTTGGCCTACCCATATGCCAATTTGCACCATGTTTCATAGTTAATTGTGTGAAAAATTCATTGCATAAATCAAGGTGGTGCTTAATATAATTTATCTATGTTAAGTTTTTTTAAGTGAGACATTGACAAAATTTGACGAAAATAAATTATAACGAAATTTATTAAAAAAATTAAAATATCACTTTCAAACTAAAAATTACAAGATAATAAGATTCTGAGTATTTTTACTTTTAAAAAAAAATACATCATTTTCAACTACAAATTATATCATAATAAAATTTTAACTATTTTAATTTATATATAGTTTGTTTAACTGAATTAGTCAACATGAAAATTTCCTCTCATATTAATATCCTAACAATCTACTTATCAATTGTGATATTTTTTGATGTGCTTGGTAGGTGTGGAATAAATAATTAGTCACTAACTTGAATAAAAGAAAGGTAGTTTATTATATTGTTAATTTTGTTAGGTTGTTAAACGAGATCACAACTCTATGAAATAGCATGTATCTCTCCTATGAGATCCTATAATTATCCTTCACCATTATCAATTGATAGTGCAATTCTACTTAATGTTTTCTTACATTATTATTTACAATTATTATATTTGTTGTCATAATTATAATTAACCTTAGAAGCACCATCAAAAGCTTTATCAAACACTGCATTTCTGGACATATGTTCCATTATTGAATCAATTATTTCCATAAAAAACTAATGAGATGTTTTCATTTTAGTGGATTTCCAAAGATGTTATTAAGCAGTTAAAGTTTTAGGAAAGGGTTTACCAACCCATCAAACAAACAAACAAAAAGGACAACCAGATTCTAGTAATATAAATGCTATAGGACGACCAACATAAATTAGGGAAAAGGCAGAACAACGCGTAATGGATCACTAACATTTTGACAAAATTGGGACGAGAAGTTAGTGATGCTGAGACCCATGCTTCACACTCACCAATCTTTCTCCACTCATCAATGCCAAAGATCACCAATTAGCATCAACTATAAAGTGTATAAAGCAAATACGAATTTAACCACTTTTTATTTTTTATCTAATTTCTCCAAAACTTTAATTTAATGTAAAGCTTTTGAATATCAAACAAACATTAAATAAAATTAATATTATCTTATCTTATAAATTAATTTTTTAAAATTTAAATTTAAAATTTACTTATAGTATAATAGTAAATCAATCAATTTAATCTTGTGTACTAATTCACGGTCAAACAATGTTTCTCAAAACTTTAAGAGAGTTTATGTAAAATATATTGGTTCAAACACCTGTCTCGCACTACAAGAAAATCATGAAATAGAAATAAATTTTTAGAGACAAAAAATAATTAGTTATGACTAAATTAGATACTAAACAAATTTTGATTTTTAAATTAATTTCTATTATTGTTAAATAGTTTCTAAATTGATATTTAATTAACAACTAAGATTTTTGCTACCAAATTTAAAAATCAAAAAATTGGTAGTTAAAACCTTGATAGCTAATTAGATACCAATTTAAAAATTATTTAATAATAATAAAATTTAATTTAAAAATATTTTTTTAAGTTTCTAAATTATCTCTAATTTAATCATTATATTAACTAATTATTTTTTTCTTTAAAATTGATTTTTATTTTATATTGTTTTAGTGTCGTCATCTTCAAATAAGTATTTATGCTATAAGTGACTCGCAAATAAATAATCAACTACCAGTCAACATAAAAAGAGACAAAACAATAAATACTTCTAGCCGATTGTGCGGGTATGAGTAGCAATCTACTTCTGTTTGTGCAAAGAAAATAATGATAAAGTAAAATTATATTAAAAGTAAGTCATTTTAGAACATACTACCATTTTACTAAATACAGTTCACATTTTTCTGTCATCAAATAATTTAAATAACTTACTTTAGGGGTTGTTGTGACAAAAAAAAAATTAGCTGTTAGTTGATAAAATATTTCTTATAAATTAGTTGTTAAGGGATAAATTCTTAGTTGATAAGATCATACTATAAGAGTTTCAAGTTCATAAATTAGTTTGTTAAATTAGAACTATTTAATGAAGTTATTGATAAAATAGTAAAACGGTATAAAAAGATGTAACTATAATTATGCAAGTTTTATTATATAAATGAAATTTGTGTTTAGTTATAATTTTAGAACATTTAAATAATTAAATTATTGTAAAAAATATAATTAAATATAAATTAATTTTAGAGACAAAAAATAAATTAGTAACTATACTAACTAAATTAGATATTATTTTATAAATTAAAAAAATATTAGTATTTAAAATAGTTTTTATTATTATTAGAAAATTATGACCTAGTTTCTAAATTATATCTAACCTTAACTATAAATTTATGTTATTAATTATTTTATATTCTAAATTAATTATTAAATTTATAGTTAAATATTAATTTAGAATATAAAGTAATTAATAATTTAAATTTTGAAAGTTAATATTAAATATAATATAAAAACTATTTTAAAAATTTGTATTAATAATAAAAATTATTTTAGATATCAAATAATATTTTATAATTTATAAGATAATATCTAATTTAGTTTTTTTTCACTAAATTAGTTGTTATTTAATTTGTTTTTGAAATTTTATTAAATTTTTGTATTTCTATTTTTCTTAAAACTGTATAGTTGTTTATTTGGACATGTCATTTTATTTAAATAAATGTTTATCCAAAAAATCAAATTTAATTTTTATTCAATTTAAATAAATGTTTATCTAAAAATCTTTATTTTTGGTTTCTCGATTTAGTTCTATATATTATTTTATGTAATTTTTATAGAAATATTATTTATTTCAATTTATTATGTTAATTTTTTTTCAATTTAAACTACATAAAAAAAAGTTAAAATATAACCCAAATAACTTTAAAAGTAGTACAATAATTAACTTTTTTTTAAAAATTGAAATAAATAATAATAACTAAAAATATATTAAAATAAAAAATAAAAAAATTAAATAAGTTAAAATATAATCTACAAACTACAAACTAACTCGAATAATTCGTAACTTACAAACTAAAATTTCCTAAAATAACTAATTTAAAATGTTTTTCTTTATATTAATTAAATTACTTTATAAACTACTACATAACTAAGTTATTAAATTATTGGAAACATTTAAAGTTATGTATATTTGAAATCTGACTTTTTTTTTACCATGATATGTAGATTTGAATATTCATCCTCTTAAATAATATCGACTAAAACATTATCTTTTGTCATTACTTTCGTCCTGCTAATAAATATATATTATAAAAAGAAAAGTCAGTTGTTGTAACTCTTTCTATTTCTACTCCTAATTTTATGAATACACTCTCCTTTCCATTTTTTATCCTCGTAAATATCTTTATACCAAATATATTATCTATATAAATACAAACTTTATTTTATACACCATGTTATTTTCTAAACCATTCTTGTATATTTTATTTCCCTTCTTTGTTTTCTCAATATTCCTCGAATTTTATTTTAATCTTGTTTCGTTCAACTCTTTATCATACGAAATTGGATTTTATTTATAATTTACATTTTAAATATTCTAAATATTTGTAATAAGAAAATTATATATTTGTAATAAGAAAATTATTGGAATTGATCTTTATTAGTGTGTTTTACTTAATCAATGAATTTCCAATGTAGTTTGTATTATAATATTATAACATTCACGTCATAAGAAATATTTTAATATCCTAATCCACATTATAAATTCTTTTGTCGTGTAAAAAAAACTAGCAATGAGTCACTCTAATAATTTCCTTATTACAAGTATTGAGGAGGTTTAAAATTTGAACTAGAAACGAAAATCAATTTTACGTGAAAGTATAGGGACGAAAAACAGGTTTAGTCCTTATTTTCATGTTCTGAAAATAGTTGATATTATGGTAACTTCTATTTATTTTTTTTCAACTTCGATAATTGTTTTCCATAATAATTTTTCTCGAACGAGGTTGGAACCAAGAGAACTATTGGAACTCCTTCTTGGTCGATCCGTCAAGTCTTCACTCCTCCCTCTCAAAATGGGCTCCTCCCTCTCCTTTTGTTGCTCTAACTCTAGGTCTCCACAAAATCCAAGCTCGGATGACACCTGCAAAAGGCACTTCGACGCTTAAGTCAAAATTAAGTATTCCACACTCGGTACTCTGAGCACTGTATAATGACGTACCTGATTCTTGGATTTTGAGCCTATTTATATAGTTTTTATGGGCATTTTCTTATTGTGCCATATTATGGAGTTGGGTCATGTTTAGAAGTGCATTACCTAACTCTTGATCGTTGATTAGCCTCGCTAACCCTGCTTAGGCATAATGGTCTTTGTGACAATGGGCCGAACTCTTGACACTCAGTGCATTTCTTCACATACTCTGCACAATGGTTTTGAACGGTTGGCCAATAGTAGCCAGCCTTGAGGACTTTGGCGGCCATCGTTCTTCCGCTCAAATGATTCCGACATGCTCCCTTATAGATTTCTCGGAGGACATATTGTGTCTGCTCCTTAGTGATAAACTTTGCACATTGCACATTGTTGAACATGGTGAACCTTGCACATTGTTGTCTCGTCGCCTTCTCTTTTCTGGTTTGCATGTGTCGAGCTCCAGGTATTGAATGATTAGGGCCATCCAAGTATTGGCTTCGGTTATGGCCTGAAATTCGGCTTCTCCCACGTTGGGACTTTTCAAGTGGATTTGCACCACAAATTTATGGTGACTCTTCTTTTTGGTTGTGGCAAGCCGAGACAATGCGTCGACCCTGATGACTTTTTACGACAAGTGCACCGCATTTGTCAGAAGTAATAATTGTCCCTAAGGACGGATATAGATCCCACAAGGAACAATGAATTATCGAGTACAATATTCGCTAAATATAACAGAACAATAAAAAGAGTTGAAGTGGTTATGTTGGCACTAATCAATAAGAAAACAAACAGAGAATTAGTTGCTTCAATTGGAAAAATAGGGATTAGGTTTCATCTCTTTCACTCTCATGTATTTTGATTAGCATGTCAATATTAAGTTCTTTGATTGAAATTGATGCCCGTAGAAAATTCATTTATATCGATCTCTCGCATACTTATAAAAACAACTTAGAAATCACAATC
>Ga0123342_1006628_pt1 | contig 15918 bp, 13 predicted proteins | sample Turbeawhitnodule_FD_89960 | JGI IMG/M metagenome (GOLD analysis project Ga0123342, IMG submission 89960) | Root nodule microbial communities of legume samples collected from Mexico - Turtle bean Mexico white nodule | ecosystem: Host-associated > Plants > Roots > Nodule | place: Mexico: Nepantla... | reverse complement strand
GTTCCTCAGTGGTTTCTGAGAAGACTGGATGTAGCTCTGGGTTTAGAGTGAACCAGTATAAATCTCTGTGTGCATTTTCTCTATCCCTTAACTCTTTAAATTCAGTTTTGATATTTTTAAACTAGTATAAGCAACCGATTGTTTCTGCGAAACAACCGATTGTTTTGTTGGTGTTGTGCTTTTAGCTTTTTATTTTGAAAAATTGATTTCTTAATCAAGATATTCTTGAAGTAATTTCATTCAAGGCTTAAAAGTTTTCGAAATCCCTCTTTAAACCATTCACCCCCCCTCTAGTTTAAAGCCATATATTCTAACAAATCGTAGTACGAGGCTCTCATCCGCGTAATGAGTGGGTAAAGTCAGGAAGTGCGCGTATTTGGATAGACGATCACAGATCACCAAAATCACAGTATGGCCAGCGGATGCCGGTAAGTGAGTTATAAAATCCATAAAGATGTCTTCCCATAATTAATGGGGTATAGGGAGGGGTTGGATTAATCCTTGCGGTTTTTTTGGCAGGTACTTATTCTGCTGGCACATCGAGCAGTGTGGTATGAACTCCTTGGTATCTCTTGTCATACTCAACCAGTAGAAGGAGGCGACTACCTTTGTCATTGTGGGTTTTAAACCTGAATGTCCACCTGTTGGGGAGTCATGAAATTCACCGATGATACGCCTGTGGAAATCGTGAACTTGAAGAAGGAAGATCCGGTTACGGAAGAAGAGTAGGCCTTGGCTGGTGGAAAATTGATTGGGCAATGGTTGGTTGTTGGTGAACGAACGTATTAAATTGGTGCCCTCTATGGTGGTGAAGAATTGTTGTAATTCTTTGAATATGGTGGGGATCGGAGAGGATACAGCCAACAACACTAAGAGAGTTGGCGGCTCCTGGCAGGAGAGTGCATCAACCACAACATTATTTTTTCCAAGTTTGTATATTATCTGAAAATCATATCCTTAAAGCTTTGCTGTCCATTTCTGTTGTTCTGGTGTCTGTATTATTTGTGAAACCAATGTGTTGAGGCTATTTTCATCTTTGTATATTTTGAAATGATTTCCTAACAAGTATTGACACCATTTTTTTTATGGCTTCTGTGATTGCATACATCTCTCTCACATACACTGAGGCTTCTTGGAGACGGGGGCACATCTTTTTGCTGAAAAAGGCGATTGGGTGGCTGGCCTAGCTGAGGACTGCTCCTACGGCAATTGCGAATGCATCAATATCTATAGCGAATGGTTGGGTGAAGTCAGGAAGACGTAGGTTAGGGACCTTTTCTATTTTCGCTTTCAATGTTGTAAATGCATTTTGTGTCGCCTGTGGCCATGTGAATCTTTGACAATGTAATAAATCAGTGAGAGGAGCGGTGAGAGTGGTGTAATTACGAACAAAGGTTTTGTAGAATCCGGTGAGATCGAGGAATGCTCGTAAAGTCGTGAGTGACCGTGGTTGTGGACAATCTGTGATTGCCTTTATTTTTTCTGGGTCAGAGGCCACTCCAGCTGGGGAAATGATGTAGCTCAAGTAACTGACTTTTGAGGTAGCAAAACTGCATTTCGAAAGCTTAGGAAAGAATAGTCATGTTTGTAACAATTTTAGAATAATATCTAAATGTGTCAAATGGTCCTGCAGTGTGGAGCTATAAATAAGAATGTCATAAAAAAAACTAAAACAAACTACCTAAGAAAGGGTCGTAGGAGAACATTCATGGCTGCCTGAAATGTGGAGGGAGCATTAGTTAAACCAAAAGGTATAACTAGGAATTCATAATGACCATCCATGGTTCTAAAAGCTTTCTTGTGAGTGTCATTGTGGTTGAGCCTAACTTGGTGGTACCCTAAGTATAGGTCAATCTTAGTAAAAATTGTAGCTAACCCCAATTCATCTAGCAATTCATCAATAGTGGGTATGTGGAAGCAATCATGTATGGTGACTGCATTGAGTGCTATGTAATCAACACAAAAGTGCCATGTGACATCTTTCTTTTTTATGAGAAGTACTAGGGAAGAAAAGGGGTTGTTACTGGGTTTGATGAACCCTTCATACAACATCTCTGCAATTAATTTGGTGATGGTATTTTTTTTAGAGTGGGTGTAACGGTATGGGCGTACATTAACCGGGCCAGTATTGGGTAAGAGGGGGATATGGTGGTCATGGGGGCATGGTGGGGGTAGACCATGGGTTGGTTTGAAGATTGATTGGTGTTTACGTAAAATCATTTGAATGGATTGGGATAAGTGGTACAACAGGGAGAAGGGTGTTTTCATGCTAGATTCCAGGGAGATGGGAATCGGGGAATGGGTATCAATTGAAAATAAATGTAGGGAAGCAATGGTGTTTGTGGAAATGCTATGGCAAACTTGATGGTAAGTGTCTTGAATAGGGCTTGGTGGGGTTGTAGTTGTGAGGGTGATATGTGTATTGAGGTAAGTGAAGACAATACTAGGTATAGAAAAATCTGCTTGAATGGGGCCTAACGCGCATTCAATTCCAAGAACTACGTCAACACCCTCTATAGGGAGGAGATAGAAGGGTGTGAAAACTACGGTTTGGATAGATATCTATATTGCAGGACAAATGCCTTGCCATGTTATGAAGGCACCGTTTGCTACCATGACTCTAAAAGGTGGACTGGGCTGAATGGGTAGGTGTAAGTGTTTAGCAATGCGAGGTAGAAGGATGTTGTGGGAACTGCCTGAGTCTATGAGAACGATGATTGGCAAATTGTGGATGAGGCCTTGGAATTTTATTATTAGGGGGGAAAAATTTCCTGTAAGAGCGTGGGGGAATAGATGGAAATGGACCATGTTTGTTGTGTGGGTGGGATTAAGAGGGACGTCTAGGATTTCGGAGACAGGTTATGTATCATCTAAAAGTAAAAGAAAACGTGAGGTGGAGTATTTGTGGCCTGGGAGAAATTTCTCGTCACAATTATAACACAAGCCAAGAGCGCAACGCTCTTGCATCTGGGTGGGGGTTAAGGCTTTTAATTGGGAGGGTATGGGTTGTAGGTGGTGTGGTTTGAGCACGGTTGGTGAAGGTGTTAGTGGGGTTAAAAACAGTGGTGTATGCAGGGGGTCGGGTTGGTCTAGGTTTGGAATCTTTGAATTTGTCTTCAATGAGCTTGGCTAGGCCAATAGCTTGTGAGATGGAATAGGGGTTAAGAATTGAAAGTTCTTTCTTGATCTCAGGGTTAAAACCTGATATGAAGCAGTTAAGGATGGTTTCAGGACTCAAGCCATGGACACAATTGCATAATTTCTCAATTCTGGTTTGGTAGTTCGTAACTGTGGTTTGTTGGTGAAGTTTGAAAAGTTCAGCTTGATGGTTTGTGTATAAGGAAGGGCCGAAACGTAATTCCAAGGAATGAGTGAAGGAAGGCCAATCAATAATGATATGATTTTGGTGCATCCATTTAAACCAGCTAAGAGCTTCCCCTTTCATGTGAAAAGGAACCATTGATAATTTATTTTCTGGGGAAATATGATAAAAATTAAAGTATTGTTCGGCTTGGAATAACCAGTCTAAAGGTTTAGGTCCTTCAAAAAATGTGAGTTGTAGTTTGGGTGGTCTTAGTGTTGGAGGAGGCGGGGAAACGTTGGTTGTGTGTTCATGTGAATTAGTAAAAGGTGATGATTGAATACGAGGTAAAGTAGCAACCTGGTCCTGCAACAGAGTGAGGGAAGAGAGGAGGAAATCATTTTGTGCCTCAAGATTGGTCTGGCGAGCTTCATTAGTCTCCAGTTGAGAGTGAATGGATGTGAGGCGGTCCTGGATGGCTTGAAAAAGGTCTTCCAGTTTCTTGGATTGCAGCTTGGGAGGCATGGAGGAAGACAATGAAAGCACCAATGATAGGGTAGACTACAATAGCTACAATATTAACCAATACACAGGAAAAAATACTAGGGTAAAAAGTTCTCTAACTTTTATTTTCACAAATAACATGACTTATATAGTGATGCTTTAGGTTACAAAATTTGGACTATACTCTGAAGCTCATTACTTTTTACTACAAGCACCATCCTATTTCATCATGTAGTCCCTCATCCATAGAGACTGTTTGTTTTGTCTAGTGAGCCTTACTGGAACATTGGACTTCTCTTTATCATAAGTCGTGTGTTGTTGCTACCTTCAAGAATTTGTTTTCGTCACATTGCTCCTTGCAAATCGTCAACCACAAGTCTCGTTGCACCTTTGTCGCCGCCTACAAGAAGGAGTTGTTACCACCACCATTTTCATCTTGTTCATTCTCCTTTAGTCCTTTAATATCTATTTTTCCCCAAAATCCTGAAATGAACACAAGTTTGAAAATAAATTGTTCTCATTCATCTTATAATCACAAAATATGTAAAATGATTTAAACTCCTAAATTAGGAGTTGAATTATAACTATTTTATCAATAAAAAATTATAAGTGACTATCTTTTAATATAAAATATTACTTAAATATAACATTTATTAGTGGTAGAAATCCAATCTTACTCAACATCACAAATAGAAGCCAGGAAGTAATGATGGAAGACCCTTGAATAGTTGACCAATACAACAATGCATTATCCATTTGAGTTATGCAGATATGTTACAATTTTCAACAAAATATATATACTCGAAACACTGCACCATGTCATAAACACGTGAGCAAAATAATTTATCAATGTTTATAACACTTGAACGTAGTTGAAAAAGTAGTATACTTTTTACATTACTTAGTCTTTATAACATTTTTAATTACATTTTCAGTAAACCATATTTTGATTCATGATGGTTTTGAACTTTAACTATTCATTTAAGTATTTATATATTGATATTTTTTTTAATATGATGTGAAGTAAAATAATCATAATTATTTGTAAAAAACTATCATGTTAGAAATCATTATGAAACTTGACATATCTACTAAGTTGAAATCTTAGGTTTTAACCATCATTTGTCACTACATGAAAAAAATATTATTATAAAAGAAAAATAAATGAAATACAAGAAAATATGGAAGATTAGGCCAAAACCATAAAAAAACAACCTAAGAAAAACGATACTTAGGTAATCTATACCTATTAATAAAGAATTTTAAGCATAAGTTTGATAGAAACCTATTATACCAATGAAACTTATGAATGAAACCTAAATTAGCAAGCTTGTCAGCAGAAGCACTATCTTCATGAAAAATGTGAGAAAATATAAATATGATTTTCCCACAATAAGCAAGACATTTGTTTCACCTTTTACAAAGGAACATTAGTTTTAACCGTAAATGCAGCACAAACTAAGACATAATTACATTCAAATTAGAAACATGGAAAACCCATTTTTTGGCTTCTTTAATAGCATGAATGACCCCATAGAACTCAACAACCAAAACATTCTGAATAACGAAGAAAGAAGAGAAATCACCAATGAACTCTCTCATATTTCCACGAAAAATATCACCACAAGCAGCAAGCCTAGGATAATCCCTAACAACACCATCAATATTAGTTTTAACTCAATCAAGAAAAAGAAAATCACATATAAAGGAAGATGATGAAGTACTTTACTATTTCGTGTATTGATGTCAAAAATTTTAAACACAAAAATCAAACATAGAATTTCCCATGAATTTTTTTTGAGATTAATTAATTATGCTTTTGAATAACATTGAAAAATACAATAAACATATAACACTAGTTTTTATTATAATTTAGTCGTATATGACTTTTCACAATTATTTTGATAGAAATCATCGTTAGTTAACAAAAGAATTTCAAAAAAGTTTAAACTAAAAATACGTATGACAATAGTTGCAATCAGAATTGCCGTATTTCATAGATAAGATGATAATAAGATGATAGTTCTAGTTGTAGTTGTAACTATCATCTTATCTTACGATAATTAGATATTTAATTAAAATTATAGAAATATTTTTAAAAATAATAAAAAATCAAGTCATATTTAATTAAAAAATTTACAATTTATGAAAATATACAAATTTATACATTTTTATATTTATCAGGCTTTTAGTTTGGTTTCTCTCAATGTCATTGTTTTTTTTATTTCATTTTAATAATATTATTTTCCTTTCGGACAAATGATTGACGAATTTTAGAATACTAACTTAATTGGAATATGAAAACTTCATATGATGCGTATAAGAAAATAATTTTTATTTAAAAATAATATCTATATACACATTTTAGTGAGTACTTCGTTTTTAAGATTATACGGATTTCATACTTTTTAGTAAAATGTGTAAATATCATTGACACCGAAAATTTTTATTCGTAGACTTTATTTTTCCATTTGTAATCACACTCTACTTGTCAATCACATCTTTATCTCTTGATTGAAAAAAAAAATCAATATTTGTGTACAGATATTAATTTTTTTTCACAAAAAGAATATGCATAATAATTTTATAATTAAAATAACAATTTTTTATAAAAATTGTTGATATAATAAATTTTAAATTGAATCAATAAACAAATCTTGATTTGAACTTTTATTACCTAATAAAAATAGCTATAATGTTAAACATATTAAAATTCATTCCATCTTTCTTTATCTTATATCTTTGTTACCAAGTAAGAATGATTAAAACATTAGTCATCAAAAATATTTTATATCTTTGTTATCAAGTAACAATGATTAAAACATTAGTCATTGAAAATATTAGGAGTGATGACGTGGGTGGATTGTATAAACCGACTCACAATCCACTATGAAAAACGTGGGAAGGATTCACTATTTTGGTCTGTTGATCCATTTAGATCCATCCTAAATAATACACAAGCTGCATGGGTTAAATGTGGTTCGGGACGGGTCAGCCCAGTACCCCACATAATAATTAAAAGGGTATTTCTTTCTGCACCCCTCTAGTCTTTTCATGCACTCCATCAATTCCAGAAATTGGATTCTGAAATCCAAAATAGTTGGTCTAGATTCTGGAAGGAAAAATAGTTTTTATGGAAAGGTTATTCTGAAATATTTTTTTTTGTCTTCTAAATTTCAATATCTGGAATTAAATTTATGTTATGGAAATATAATTCCAAAATTGATGAGGTGCATGAAGAAATTTGATGAAGTGTTAAAAGAAACACACTAATAAAAAATACAAAATTGTTTCCCCTAACTTTTATTTTCTACAAGTACATCAATTTTTTTATTTTAATAAAATTTAATTTTCTTATACGAGTTTGTCTGCAGGTTATCCCTTATGCAGGACAAACCAATTGATTCAACACACATTACTTAAGTAGAATAGACCAATGCAGAATAAACCGATACATGACGTGTCATCTCATATTATCATCCCTAAAAAATATTGTGAATATCAGTTGGTCATAATAATACTAATAACTTTCTTACAAACTTATATAAAAAAGTGTTTAAAAGGAAAGGAAAGACATTAATATTGAATGTTTCATATTTTCTTACACATATAATATCCTTTATATAAGCTATACAAAATAGAAACAAAATGAAAAGTTAAATATTAAAAGAAAGAAATAAGGAATGTCTTCACGAGTATAAAACTATGTAACTAAGTCGTTTTAATTTTATTATTGTTTCCCTTAATATTATCAAGTACTATACATAAGTATTGTTCTCGCTAGCTGTCTTCGATCCGTGTTTGAGATAAGCTCTGTTTTAAGTTGGTTCCACATGATGCTTCGAGATACTGATCTTTGGGACAAATGGGGCTCTACCTGTTGATCACACTCTAATGACCAGGTCAGTGAAAGCATTCAAACTAAATATGTATCAGTATAGGTCCAGAAAAGCTTACCTTTAAATTAAAGCAGTTTTTACATCCATTCCTCTCTTTTATCTGTCTTTTTATAAAGCCCCGGTTTCGGTGTGTAACAGAATTACAAGCATTCAAAGGAGATTCTTATGGGCTTGGGGGTAAAGATAACAGGTCTATACCATGGGTAAGTTGGGGGAACATTTGTAAATCCCATGAAGAAGGTGGGTTAGGGATCAAAGAGGTTAGGAAGTTTAACTATGCTTTAATGGCGAAATGGAAATGTAGATTAATGAGTGATGAGAAGGGGAAATGGAAAGATATCCTGGAGTCGAAATATATGGAGATAAATGGGACCAATCATACTCGATCATGTTACCAATCTTGGTGGTGGAGAGACCTAGTTAATTTTTGTGGGGAAGGCGAGGGTGTAGGCTGGTTTCAACAAGCTTTAGTGTGGAACATCAGATCTGGGAATTCAGTCAGATTCTGGGAGGATTCTTGGATTGTTGACAATAAACTCAAGGATATTTATCCTAGATTATTCTCTTTGTCCGTAAATCAAGGGATGATAGTGGGTCAGTTCGGTTTTTGGGATGATTATGGTTGGCATTGGAACTTAAATTGGAGGAGAGGGAGGTTTCAATGGGAGTCGGTCATGGAGGAAGAACTTTTATCTATATTATCTACGGGAGTTCTACATAGAGGATCCAAGGATTTTATTACTTGGAGAGGGGATGCCAAGGGGGTTTTCTCAGTGAAATCAGCATATTCTATCTTGGTCGACCAAAGAAATGGATCGGATAATGATGTTTTTAAACTTCATTGGAAGGCCAAAGCTTTACCAAAAGTTTTAATCACTGCTTGGAGAATCCTTTTGGACAAAATTCCAACCTCCAAGAATCTTATCTCGCGAGGTGTAGATACGAACTCCCCTCTCTGTGCTTTGTGTAACCTCTCTGAAGAATCCACCCAACATCTGTTTATGGACTGTGATGTGGCATATAGAGTGTGGATGTTGTGTTTCAGATGGATAGGTATTGGGAGCTCAAAACAAGGACATATGTAATCACTTTCTGAACTTTCATTTATCTAATATGTCCGAAAAACAGAATCAGGTTTGGAAGGGTGTGTGGGCAGCGATTGTACGTTGTATATGGGAGCACAGGAATAATGTGATCTTTAGACAAAGGGTTCCTGACTCTGAGGAAATCCTTCAAGCTGCTCATTTACTGTCCTGGCTATGGTTGAAACACAGGGAAAGTACTTTCTCTTACTCTTTCTCCGATTGGTTATTGAATCCAATCCAATGTCTCCTTTGTGTAAGATAAGCTTAGCTCGGAGCATAAGGCTTCATACGGATACAGTCATGTTTTGAGTATGCAGACATCTCTAAGGGGATAACATGTTGGTTATCAACCTCGGAGATAGGCAGGGCTGGAATGTATGTAGGAGTTGTTGAAGATTGGAAATTCTTCCTGAAATATTGATTATAACATGGTTGGTTTATGCAGATTTCAGGGTGGAAGTGTTCTCTGTTTTAAGGGAAAGAATTTATGATCTGTTTGGTGGTATTACGGTTTTGTTATGCAGGGTACTGGGCCTAATAGCCTTAGAAGTAGTTGGTTGGCGCTTTAGAGATGGAGGAAGGGTCGTACGTGCTTCTTTTCTATATGGTGAAATGTAGAAGTACACAAAGCAATTTGGGGTCTACTGCTGAAGATACTATATAAGCAATAATTGAAGCAGAATGGTAGGAATAGGCTTGCTGATATGGTTGAAGGAAGGTTAATAAGGGTGCAGCAAATTTGATGCTGGGTATGGATATGAAGAAAAGAACGGAACACTGCCAAATGAATTCTGCAGGTGGTCATGTAAGGGATTGGACACTTAAGTTCGTTGCTGGTCCATGGTAGTTGAAAATGCCAAGACATTGCATATCAGTAAACTTATATGTGGAATGGAGACACTAAGCTAGATTTGAGTTATTAATATGGTCAAAGAAGCTTGGAACAAATCGGGTGCATCACGATGGTGAGTAAGGGAGGTTTGAAGTGCTACTGGAGGAGCATTTGTAGGTAGACGCTGTCACAATCTTTTTTTTTTTTATATTCTTGGTTTTATTGCAAATGTGCCATAATGAGTGTTGTTTTGTGATATTGGGGGACCTTAATGTGTAGGCTTTTGGCTCATTGACTCTGAATGAGTGCTTTATTTTTATTTTTTTAGTAACCTGTAACTTGGTTGGTCTGGGTATCATGGTTCTGTATACGGGTTGAGATACCCCTGAAGTATCTCTTTTATTTTATTATATTCTTTGCTGATAAAAAAAAAACCGTTACTCGGAGTCTCAAACCCCTTTTATAGACATTCCTAAAACTATTTTCATCAGCCAAAATATTGTTTCAACAACAGGAATATAATCTCAACAACAAGACTATAATTTCAACAATAAAACATTTTGTTAACGTGCACCTTTATTTTCGGGTGTTTTTCCATGTTATTCCCAATAGCTCTTATTTGTATTTAGAAGATATATACGCTTTAATTAATTTCACTATTTCTTCTGTTATTTTTACACTAAACATCTTCTTCGTGTAGACTACCAAACATCTGGATCGACCTCGTAACGTGTCGTTCGTCCCATACCTACCCAAGGCCGAGTTGGGTATAACTTTATCTAACTGAGCTTACTACACTTAAGTGCTTGGGCCGATGACCCAAGCACGTCATCCAGTACATAAGCCCCCCAGGCTCGAGCTGAGCTTGACGAGGCGAAGAGGCTTTCCAGTGTTGGCGGCTGACATGACGTTTTCCCATGGGGTAGCTGAGGTGCGATTACTGAAGCACCTCGTGAAAAGATGTTTCACCTTAGTAAACATGGAGCGTACACGTGACATTTGCGAACGTTGCCGCTTCATTTTCCTCTTTCGAATATACGTTCCTCCCTTCTTTCATTTTCATCACACTGTTTCAAACCTCTTCTACTCCTAAAACTCTTCTACTCCCAAACCTCCTTCAACACTTCTTTCACCTTTGTGCCACCACACATCACCATCACACCAGGTATTCCTTTTCACTTAACTCCATTGATAATCATCATGTAGCTTATTGATTGCATTATGAGAAATTTATTTTTAACTTATGCCAATTCCATTCATTCTGCATGCCCTGAATTGCGTTCGCATTCTGTTTGTGTTTATGTTTTAGTTACATCGATGATGGATTATAGTTCTACATATCCCTGGGCTAAGAAAGAGCTCCTAAAGAAACCTCTTATTATACAACCCGTTTGTGTATTAGAGAGTTAAGGGAAAATGGGTGTGTTCTAAGTAAAAAAACATGAGGGTTTTGTTAAAACAGTGGAGTGTAAGGAAGGGGAGCCGATATCTTGACGAGTCATCAGACCCTGATGGTCCCTTTTGTTTCTTTTATGCCACTTTCTTCAAGAAGGTCCTTCTTCGTATACCCCTATCCATTTTCAAAAAGGAGCTGTTGACCGAGATAAACGTAGCTCCTGCCCAGCTACATCCAATCAGTTGGACATTTATTTGAGCTTCTGTAATCCTGTGATACAGCTCTGCATCTCGCCGACTATGGAAGTCTTCTTATATTTTTTTGAGGCCAAGCACTCGGGCCGCCAATTGCGGGTTTCCCTAAATGGTGCCCCTGGAAGAGGTTTACCTACCCTTTTCTAGTCGTCCTACAAAAACTTTAAAGGCTGATTCCTTAAAATTCAAGCTTCAACAGGAGACCCGTTCGTACTGGACGACTTTTCCTTGTATTAGACACCCGAACCTAGATTCTAGAGTGTTCGACACTTGGAAGATCTGTCTCCAAAGGACCAAGGGATTTCCAAGTTTTTGACAAGCTTGAAAATCGTCTTTGATACCTTCTTTCTATTGATCAAAGAATACCTTCTCGATGCCCTGAAAGCCTACACCAATACTCCTCATTTCCTACCTTTGATGAAAAAACTTATATCATTGCCACTAATCATATTCATTTTGTAGAAAGAATGTTTTCCAACAGCAGCAAGGCCGAGCTAACCGAGCTCAATAGGAAGATGAGGATGGTTGCTAGCCTGTCCAAGGAATCTTTGGCACAAAAAAGGAAAGCTTCTATTGTGATTACTCAGACTCCAACTGACCCAAACGAGCAGACTACTTTAGGGCTTGTCTTCAAAAGGAAAAGACCAACGACCATTCCCCCTACCGAGCATTCACATTCAGATGGCCGAGCTCCACACCAAGAGGTCATTACCATTTAAGAGTGCAAAACCAAGAGATCAAGGGAAAAAAGCATGTGGGACCCTGATTTCGATGTCCCAATCTATGGTGAAGTCTTCTTCTTGCCCAACGAGGATAGAGTCAGGCTCATAGTTCATGAAGAAAATCACCTTCGTCATGATGCGTTGAAGCTATTTGGACAAACATTTTCCATGGCTTGCCTGGTCGATGCTAAGGCCAAAGATTGAAAACTAGTCAAGGACTAAAGGGTTAAAGAGAATATGGAGCTCCATAAGGAGGAAGAACGCCTCCAGGGTGAGATCAACCGCTTGATTGGTTTGCACCAAGAAGTCGAGCGACTCAAAGGAGAGAAGACTCAAGAGGCGTCGAGCTTAGCTGAAGAGAGAAACAAGCTTTTGACCAAAGTTGAAGAGCTGAAAAAAGGACGTGACCCGTAAAGGGGAAGACCTCATCAAGGCCACTGATTCCTTCAAGCAAGATGTTGCTCAATCCTACCTCGTAGGATTTGAAGCTCCCTTGGAGCAAGCTGTGGTTGTTTATCCCATCATGGATCTTTCAGAACTTGACCCGGTTAAAACCGTGGTTGATGGCTAACTAAGGGGGGATTAATTCAAACTCTTTATGGATTGTAATATTTTATTTTCCTGCCAAACTTATTTAACACTTTGAACCTTTTGCCTATATTTATTTAGCGCTTTTAAACTCTTGGATGCATACTATTTTTTGGATTTAAAAGGGTTAATTTACATCACTAAAAATGCATGCACCAACGCTTGGCCAATTGAACTAACTTACCCTTTTCAAACCTAAACATATCATAATTAAAATAACAGGGTCTTGCTAACTTAGGTGAAACTAAGTGTAGAAGGTAATAAAATGTTTCTCTTAATAGAAAATCTAACCTTTGATGAACGACATCCTCGTGGTTAGGACAACCTTTCATTTCAACTTGATTTCAAGAACAGCCATGGCCTCCGTGTTGGGTTATCAGTATGAATACTGCGTATATTCAATGATGTCTTACTTCGCAGGGTGCCTACTTGGACAGTTGCACCTACTCCGAGCTCGGTCGTCTTATCATGTGCTATCTCGAATGATTCACCTGTTTAAATAATACTTACCATAGGATGCCTATACTCGGGTAGTCGTGCTTACACGAGTTAGATTGTCTCACCATGAGCCACCTCAAATAACTCAACAGATAAAATTATCCCACAAGGCGCCTATACTCGGGTAATCGTACTTAAACTGAGTTAGGTCATCTTGTTAGAATATATGGCCTTAAACAAGAGGGGGGTGAATTGTTTATAAGAGATTTTCGAAAACTTTTGAAGGTTTAATGAAATTCAGTGAAGAAATCCAGAAGAGAAACCAAGTTAGCCAAGAACACAATCTGTTTTAAAGTGAAACACAAAAAAACAATCGGTTGTTTCTTCGATTCAATCGGTTGTTTATACTAGTAAAAATATAAACAACTTAAAAACAGAATTTAAAAGAGATCAGAGAAAGAGAAATGCACACAAGCAGTTTATACTAGTTCACTCTTACAACAAGAGCTACAGTCAGTTCCCAGAAACCACTTGGTTTTCCACTAAGCAATCGAACCAGATTACAAACACCACGCACAAAAGTAGTGACCTTGAACCCCTCAAGAAACACATTACCTTTGGCAAACAACACCAAGAGTATTGATCTTCAACACCTAAAGAGCACACAACACTCATTGGTAATACAACAACAGAAATACGGAAGATTGAGAAAAGGATTACACCTGATCAAAGTACAACTGAAAAGAATACAATTACAATCCTATTCCACTCTCACTTGAAAATCCAAAGCTTGATGTGAATCTTGAAAACTTGAGATCAAATTACTCAAACTGAATTTCTCAAAACTATTTCTTACCCTTCTGAAACATATAACAAACTATTTATATTTTCCAAAGATTGGTTAAAACATTTAATGAAGGAGCGCATTCAGTTTTAAAAGAAACAATCGGTTAAAAACACGAAAAAACCGATTGATTTGGTTTGACAGTTAAGTCAACCAAGTCAAACAACTTTCAACCTTTTTCAAAACCTCTAAGAGAAAAACATTCGGTTGATTCGACAAAACAACAGGTTGTTTTTCACTTAGTTGGAAAAACATCTAATTTCAAAAAGGTTTCAATTCACATCAGTTTTAGATTCAACAAAAGAGTGGATCATACTTTAATCTACCCAGATCCCACCCACCCACAACAGCAACACCAACCCTTCATCAAATACCTTGGATTTGGATTCTTCAAAGCTCTTGATCACTCTTAATCAACACATCTTATTTAAATCGGTGAAGTCAACGCACATCCTCCACTTCCCATTTGCCTTTTTCACCAATACGACATTCGCCAACCACTCAGAGTATTGGATGACGAGACGTTTCTCTTCGTTGAATTTCCTTCGTCTTTGGACCACGGGTTTGACCTTTTACTCCATGGTAAGTCGGTGGCATAAAAAATCTGGATCTATTCTAGGCATGCCCGTGAACGACCATGCAAAGGCTATTTTATCCTCAAACTCTTTGCACAGTGAAGTGCCGAGCTTGAATTTCTTTCCTTTTATCTCCCTCTCCTAAACCTCTCTAGCAAGCCCAGATCGTCTTTCATCATTGATGTCTACCTTTGCTATCCATCATGATTCTCCTGCCTGGATGGTGACTGTGTACGTTCCTCTGTGATTTTTCAAACTACTCTTGTAGCACTTTTGTGTCATCTTCTGGTATGCCTTTATCCTAATTATCCCTCATTCTGACGAGGGGAACTTCATCATCATGTGAGTGGTTGAGGCTACTGCACCCAATCTATTCAAAGAAGGCCGCTCCAAGAAACCCTATTTGACTAAACTAGCCAGTTGGTAACTTAGGGATATGCATCATTCGATGCTATGCCCAAATTCCTTGTGAAAATCGCATCAGGCATCTCTGCGTGATCGCAACAATCGATCTGTCTTTTGGGGAAATTTTAGTTTATCCGCCACCCCTAGCATGCTTAAGAGCTCTTTACAGGATACACAAAATCTAGGTTTGATCGTCATCTCCTCCTTGGCCTTTGTCTTAGGTTCATCCTTCTTAGCGACATACCTTGGGTCCATTCTCTTCTCAGTGGATGCTTCATTGCTCCTGATGGAACGATCTCAGCTATTTTCCTTGTGTTTGGGTTTCTTCGACCGTGAACTTCCATTTTTCCTAAGCATGACCTCTTCAGCATCGATATGGGCGGTAGCTCGTTCACGCACCTCGGATAACGTCTCTGTCATATTCTTGATTAGTAAATCGTTGAACGCAAGATGCTTTGATGTCTCCAAATCCAAGTGGAAAGCTTGAAGACATTGTTGTTGGGTGTGTGTGTTGTCTAGTTGTTTGAAACTTGTTAATTCACTCCTTAAGATGATCCAAGTTCATTTGAATCTTTAACCTTTTGAAACGATGGGTTTTCTAAAAAGCTGTTGAAATTTCAACAGGTTGAAATTTCGAAACAACATATTGTTTTTTCTGAAAACCTTAACAGAATTTTGTTAAGTGGTTTTAATATGTTTTAAATGGTCCTAACTACCTTGGCTCCTTTATTAAATGCTTTTGACCATTTGGTTGGTCTATATAAATGTGGTTTTACGCTCCTAATCTTGGAGTAAGAAATAGGATTCGGTTGTAATTCTGAACTTTAAGCTTTGTAATACCCATGTATATTTTATTCCCTTCTTCCTTGATTATTGTATTTCTGTATTTGTGTTGCCAGGAAGTGTTGTGTGTTCTTGAGGTGTTCAAGATCAACACTTTGGTGTGGTTTGGCAAAGGTAGTGTGTTTCTTGAGGGGTTCAAGGTCACTACTTTGGTGTGTGGTGTTTGTAATCTGGTTTTGATTGCATAGTGGAATACCCAGTGGTTTCTGGGGACTAGATGTAGCTCTTGGTG
>Ga0123342_1006627_pt1 | contig 15921 bp, 5 predicted proteins | sample Turbeawhitnodule_FD_89960 | JGI IMG/M metagenome (GOLD analysis project Ga0123342, IMG submission 89960) | Root nodule microbial communities of legume samples collected from Mexico - Turtle bean Mexico white nodule | ecosystem: Host-associated > Plants > Roots > Nodule | place: Mexico: Nepantla... | reverse complement strand
TCGAAATAAATTATTCAATTGTACAAAAAATAATTTAAAATATTTCAACTAACTCAAATTTACACAAAAATACATCATATTTCATTATTTAAATATTTATAAATACAAGGGTAAATTTGTAAACTTATATTTTACACTTTTAAAAAAAATTAAAAAAACCTCACAACAATTACATCATTCACAAACTCCCATAAACTTTCTTCACACATCCACTCTAACATACCCAATCCAAACAACCTCACTTTCTTCACACTTTCTTCTCACATCCTCACACATCCACTCTCTCAAATCCTCACACATTCACTCCCTCAAATCCTCACACATCCACTCCCCAATCCAAACACACACTTAAGTATATATGTTAAAAACTAATGACCAAGTTTTTCATATTTTCATGAAGTTTCTAGCCTTGGTAGAGCATGAGAATAAAAAAAGTTGACAATGGTAAACAATATCGTGGTGTTCTTGAGAAATATTTTCAAAGACATGATATCAAACTAGAGAAGACATTTCCAAAGACTCCTCAAATAAATGGAGTGGCTGAAAAAATAAAACAAAGATTGAAAAAAAAAAGGTGAATGCATGCTAAATCATGAAAATCTCCCTAAGTTCTTTTATGGTGAAGTTTTGAAGACGACAATGACATTGTAAATTTCTCTCCATCTCAGCCTTTGAAAGGAGGAATTCCATAGAAATAATGAGATAGGAAGAAAGCTTCTTAGAGCAACTTGAAAGTCTTCACATGCAAAGTATTTTTCTATGTACACAAGGATGAAAGAATGAAGTTGGATGTTAAGACCAAGGACTGTATATACCTTAGATCTCCAAGAATGAGTTTGGATATAAACTATAGGATCATGTAAAGAAGAAGATTGTTAGAAGTAGAGACAAAGTGTTCTTTGAAAATCATACAATTAAGGAACTTCAATAATAATGGATAGAAAAAATCCAAGACCAACAATGATGATGTGTTAAATCATCCTACAAGCAAAATTTTAGGAGGAGATAATCCTCAAAGTCAATTTTTTCTACTCAAACAAACTCTCAGTTGTCACATCCTCAAATAAATTTTAAAGAGTAAACGAATCTTAATTATCAAATGGATTCAAAACACCGATTAATGAGAGAAGATCAAATGCAATTTGTGTTAAAACAATCTTTAAGAGATAGACGTCTTTTCAGTAGATACTCATAAGATGAATATGTTAAACTAATTGTGGATGGTGAACCATAAAGTTTTGATTAAGCTATATGGAGAGAAAAGATAAAGAAGTTTCAAATTCATGAATGAGAAGATGACCTTGTTGTATGAGAATGAAACTATAAGCTTATGGAGTTATATAAAGGAAACAATCACGAAAGAACAAGTGGATATACAAGTTAAAGTTTGAAGAAGAGAGAACGTAATTGTAATATAAAGATTGAATTGCAGTAAAGGTTTGTAAGCAAAAAAAGGACATAGGTTTAGAAAATATTTTCTCGCCAGCAGTGGAGATGTCCTCTATAAGGAGATTTCTAGGTCTGACACCTTGCCTAAATTTAAAGATTGAACAACTTAATGTAAAGACTATATTCCTTCATGAAAAATTATAAGAAGAAATTTACCTCAAACAACCAAAAGGATTTAAAGAACCAAATAAAGGAGTTGATGTGTCATTTGAATAAAAGTCACTATGTAATGAAGTGGGACCCTAAACAATGATATAAGAAGTTTAAATCTTTTATGACTAATCACAATTTTTGAAAACATTAATCAATCACTATGTATTCATAAAAAGATATAATGATAATGATTTTACCATATTGTTGTTGTATGTAGAGGACATGTTGATTGTGGATCATGACAAAAAGAAGATTGAATAACAATATAAAGAAAACTTTAATAAAAAAGTTTATTATAAAAAACTAAATATAAAGATGGTAAGAAACTATAGGTTATTATGGTTGTCACAAGAAAAATACATTGAAAAGTCCTTAACACAACAAAGCCAATGAATGTTACACTTGATGAGCAAATGAAGTTGTGTAAAAAGCATTGTCCAACAAGTGAAGATAAGCAAGAGATCACCAAGGTGTTTTATTCATCTGCAATACGTAGCCTTGTGCATATAATTTTCTGTACAAAATCAAGCATTTTTTTTATGATGTGGGAGTTGTAAGTTGCTTTTTGTTAAATCTTGGTAAGGAGCACTTGAATGATTTTTTTTAATTATTCAACCAGATAACTCAATTATAATTAAATTGGGTTAAAAATATTATTCTGCACTCAATTGGAGTTACTTGTACCCTCTAATTGGAGAGTGAGATGAGTCGATGTTATATGATCTAATAGACACATTTTATAATTTAAAGAAAAAAGCATTTACTTATCATTTTATTAAATAACTTAAAAATGAAGATATAGGGAACTTAATCTACGTTTTCTCCAATGCATTCACCAAGTTGAGATATAATCATACAAAAAATAATTTAGAAGGACCTCAAAATGGAATTAACCCCTGTCCGAACAATAAAATTGTCGCAACATAATCAAAACCGTAGAAAAGAAGTTTGTAAAGTACATATTTATTAAAAATTCATAAATTAACTTTAGTAAAATCAGATTATAGCTCATTTGATTGATTTTTCCTACAGAGCCTTAAAATAGGCTTGTTGTAATTTAGTTCCAAATATCTTAAACCTAAAATAGTAGTGTAATTGTTGTTCCCATAAAATGGCAGAAGATCTGAAGTTAGTATTCCTCGTTCGGAAATTAAATTTTGTTGATTGAAACTAGAATTTCGCTATGATCCACAAGATTTGTTTTTTGGACACAGGTTAATTCTGTAAGTCTGGATCTAAAATCACGTCAAATGGTGCAAGACGCGAAAGCTATATTTTTAACTTTGCTTACAACTTACTTAAGATAACCAATTTTTTTTCCTTTTTATTTTATCATTTTCTTCTATTTTGCGATACAAATATGATCATTTTATTCTTCAGATTTGTAAACAGTGAGAAAGATGGATTTGCATTCTTTTAAATATGAAAAGATACAATAGTAGTAGCATCCTGACCAAAAATTGTGTGTGTGTCATCATGCAGTCAAAAGAAGCATGCCACAATTAGTATATCATATTACTCATTACGTATTAAACTTCAAGGAAACACTTGATAAAGATGATGACGTTACAGTGGTTTAGATTATGTTCAATCCCTAGCAAGTCGGGAAAGTAATCATTCAACCCACATAGAAAAAGATCACGTAGAAAATAATTCAGGGTGACAAGGTGATGCAGGGATAGCATGCAAAAAGCTGTTATTTTTGCAAGACCCGGCATTGCCATTCATTATTAAGCACGTTTAAATGTGATCAGAAACAGAAACTTCTGCAACAGACTTGAAGTTTAAGTCTCAACTTAAATATGTACATAATATATTTTCATAAGAGTCTCCCGTGAGAAATAACACATAGCAACCATACTCAGTAATGGAGGCACAGTAACATCTTAAAACTTCGTTCTATTATGCCATACGTGTGAAACGGGATCTACTCCGTGAGAAGCATTGGAATTTCATCTACTGGAGCAGGAAGCTGCAAGTACAAAATTGCAAAAGATTTATACTAGTTAGTTTTTCTGACTGCTAAGAAAAAAAAATACCAAGACTAAAAGGGAGCAGGAAATATGCAGGGGAAATAAGATGCAGATAATATGAAGTTATACGACCATACCAACAAATTTGTGGAGAAATGTAGTTTTGAGAGGTTGATTGTTCATTTACTAAGGTAACAGATTATTGAAAAGCTAGAAACATCACTCATATCAGATGGTATGATCAATAGTGTTTACCGCTCAGACACATAGGTTAGCAAAGGCTTAAGCATTTAGCAGAGGTTCAATTCATGACATACAACACCCTGCATCACACACAGACCATTCCTGATGTAAAAGTTATTGGACATATGCCACCAGATTAAACCCAAACTCGAGATCCAATAAGCAACCTCGTGAGCCTTTTGGGCATATCATGAGAGACTATAAGGATTGAGGAGTCCTAATATTTCAAGAGTCACTATGTATTCAAAGTTGACCCAGGAGACAGAACTCTATAATCTGTACCATTACTTCCCCTTGTCCGCATGATTAGAGGCTGCCTCAGAATTTAAGGAGCGTTTAATATAAGCAGAAACTGCTTATAAGACAAGGAACTATGGAAGGGCAACTGGAGCCTTTCCCAACAGTATTGTTCAATGTTGTACCACTATCAAATAGATTCATTTCACGGTTCCTTGTATAGCCCATAGGGCGTACATAGACTGCATTGAGACAATTCCCACACCTTCTAAACAATCAGTTTAGTTTTAATTTTTGGGTAACCCTGCAGTTAAGATACAGAATCCCATTTAAAAGGTTGAAGTCTGTTTGTTAAGTTACTCCAAAAACATACAAACACGTTTGACCAGAATATATTTGTTTGAAACACACATATTTTCGAATCTTCTAGTTTATTTTCATATAATACTACATTAAATATTTAATTTGTATCTACAATAGAAAAGCTAGCAGCAATACTCGTAACAGATTATGAAAATAATTAATATATTATTGTATGTCATTCAATATATATTAACCAATTTTATCTATCTCATTTAAGAACTCACATTTTTCCCCTGCAGAACTCATTTTGAGTTGTTAACATCTCACAATGGACCCCGTAATTTGATTTCCTTTGAGTTCTTCTACAATGGTAATATTGTTACCCGTGGAATACAGTCTGGAGCCCTCCAATGGTAACATTATGCAAAAACTTGATTTAATGTTAAGAAGTCACAGTTGGAGAGGTTTAAGCTAACTTATGTTTTTACCAAACACAACCTTAACTGATATCTCCTAATCTTTCCCTGGACCTGAGATGAAAAGCCTAACCATGTGGATATACAAATCTATTAAACACACACCCAATTATAAGAGGGGAGAAAACAACATCCAATTAAAGCTAATCCAGAGTTCCGGTAAAAAAGAGGGTTGAAAGAAGAAAAAAGAACCTTAATTCGGCGTTGAGCGCAAGGGGAAGAGGAGGAGAGTGATTTGCGGCAGGAATGAACGGTCTTGAACTGGTCAACGCTGAGTTTCTTGTTGATGATGCCAACCTGGAAGTAGATGTTGCTGGAAGGGGGCAAATCGACCCTGATCTCGTCGACGTTGAACCAGAGGAGAAGGCGCTGCACCTGGATGCCCTTCAGATTCGTGATGGAGCCATAGCTGAGTTTGCCGGTGATTTTTTTTTCGTAGTACACCAGGTACTCGAACTGTATGTAGCAGGGCTTCGCCAAAGCGACGGCGAACTGACCCTCCTCGTCGAGCGTGTAATCGGTGACGGAGTCCGGTAACAGACCACTGGGGAGCCCAAACTTGGGGAGCACCTCGTACACGCTCTCCTTCGCCGTGCATGCACGCGCCCAGAACAGAGCGATCACTGCCATGAGGAGCGCGTGGGATAATCTTTTTGCCATACCTGCAACCGGTAGAGAGAGATAGAGAGAGATTGCAGTGACCGGCGGTGTTACGATTCTCTGCTCTTTCTAACTCCCCGGAAGAGACTCCGTTTCAATTTTAAACACCAACAACAACCCCTATCTATAATTCCCAACTGTTGTTTTTACCAAAATATATTATTAAAATAACTAATCTTTATAACTATAAAATACACCATTTTTAATGCCCAATATTTAGACGATTCAGCCATATTATTTAAATAAATAACTCATCGCCGTAATTAAATAATGCAATTTTTGTTTAAAGTTGTCAAACAATTCTTTTCAAATTACATTATAAATTTTGCGTTTCAACGCATGATTCATGTTTGGATTAAAAAAAACTTAAACATAAGTTTGGAATTTGAGCTTGTAAAAGTAATTATATATTCTTTCTTTTACAAAACTGACTTTTCAAGTGCAACGTAACAGTAATGTTGAGAATAACTTAACATGGGTATAAAATTGATTTTTTTTTTCAAATTGAGTTCTTGTAAATTCCAAACAAAAAATCAAACATAATCCAAAGTATGTGTTGGCTTAAAGTTACATAAGTAATATTGTAAGTTTTAAAGTTTGAAAAAATTGCAAAGTAATATTTATAGACGTTGAATTTTCTTGAATTCATCTTTATGGTTCAAACTTTTTTATTTCTACTTGATTTTTAAACTATTCTTTATATTTGGACATATATTTCAGCATCCCAATAATTACCAATGTGCTCCCCTTAGATGAGACAAATATTCTTAAAATATAATATATTTTAACCTAATTTTTCTTTTCTTCACTCCACTCCTTACTCTTCTTCTCTCTACTCCTTACTCTTCTTCTCTCTACCATTATGGAATGTTTTTTTGAAATAGTTTTCAAATGGCATAATTCATAACTTTTTTTTAAGTAACAATAATTTTTTTAAAGTAATAATATCTTCTATCTAGATTCTTTTTTTATTCTGTGTTATTATTTGATTTATAAAATAAAATGATGTTGTCTTTTATAAAAATAATTAGAACTTTAGAATTTTGTTTTTGTTATTATTCATATGTAGTGTTTTTTATTAAAATTATAAATGTTGGGTACACACGAATTTTATTACTATTTAAATTATAGTATCATATATTTATGTATTTTATTCTAAAATAAAAAGATAAAATTTCTTTCTGTAAGACATTCCGTTATAGTATACAAGTTTTTTCAACAAAACATTTGAATCTGAATTATTTTCTTTTATTCTTAAGTAGTTGTTATGTCCACAACTTATTATGTACACATTGCATAATTTAGATAATCAAATTATTATATCTTTTACAAGTATAAATATGTTATATCTCTTTTTATTTAAATCACTTGTAAAATCTGAATTGACATAATTTTACAATTAATTATAATTTTTTAAAACATAATGAAATTTCTTTAATATAAAGATCCTCACAGCACTTTAATAATTTCTATCAAAATTTGTCATGAATCTATTCCTTTTGTCTGAGAATTTTCATTATAACTGTTTTTTTTACATTATTTTTTTTTCAAATTTATTCTTATTTAATATATTTAATATATCTCATTTTATTAGTATAATTGATTTTTTTTTCATTTCATATGAATTATTTAAAAAATAAAATTATTTTTAAATTTTTTAAATTAATATTAATGTATTGTGTTTCCACATAAAATCTCACATATCAAATAAAATAACATTCATTTTCAATCACTCTCTACTCCCCATTTCAAGCAACTATATTTTTTTTTAAATCGTTATTTTAATGTGAACATCATCACATTCTCCGATCCCAAAACTACCAATGGAATAAGAGAAAAAAAATTCATAAAAAAAAAATTATTTATATTTATATATTAAATTTCTATCATCATATAAAAATGAATAAAAGAGAAAAATTCTATTGTATTTATTCCACTTATATAAATAATGAGAAATGCGACATTCCTTTACAATTGCATACATGATATATTATCACTTAGTTCTAAAATGTGATCATTGCTCTTATAATTTAATATTTTATTATTAAAAAATACATGTTACGTGATTGAATAAAAAATAGTGGTTCTAATCAATCATTTATAACTATTAAGAAAGGAAATTCCCTTTTGCAATCATTTTGTATATACATAATTCATTATCAATCATATTTTTATTAATATATTTTATTTTATTATTTCACCTTTCAATTTTTCATTTTTTTTAACTTAATTAATTATTAATAATTATAAAATATTTATGATAAAATTATTAAATTATTTATTTATAATTATTTTTATATCAATTTAATAATGTTTTTCATTTCAATAATTATAATAAATAAATTATTTTTTTATCATAAAAACATGTGGGTTACTCAATGTGTTTTCATTTATATTATTAAGTATATAATAACATTTTTCTAATACAATATTTTATAATATCCAAACTCGTGGAACGCATGGGCGTATAACCCACTCAGCAGCTTTTAACTATCATCATTTTACATTTTTTTAAAAATTCTTTTAACTATTCTTTTCATCAAACATTTTAATCCGTAATCATTCTATCGGTCCTTAAAACAATATAATAGCAAAGTGAATACTTGTCATTTTGAAAAAAAAAATAATAGTGATAAAATTATGCTATTTTGATTTTTTTAACGTTCTTTTAACATATCATTATTTTTTTTTTAAATTAATATAAAATGTGTCAAAATTAAAAAAATTGACAGGAAGAATGCCAAAAAAAAATATGAAATGTAAAATTCGTGAACGATAACATAATTATAAATATGGTCCGTTTTATATTGAGCGATTTAAATCTTATTGCAAGAAAAATAAAAATTTGGTAAATAAATAAATATTTCTTTGTTGATTGTGTGGTTATTTAAATCCAAATTTGAAATGTTCAAGTTTTTTAATAAAAAAAATGTGTTGTGTTAGGGTTCGAAATAAGAAAAAATGTGATTTGGGGTGAAGAGATGTTTGATTATCGTTTAATTCTGCATTCTTGTAATTATCTCACAATTTATAATTTTTTAAAAATAAACATTTTGTACTTTGTGAACCATATGTGTTTCAACTTCCTAAAACTCCATTTTTTTTTCTCCCTTAGTCGATATTTTTTATGTTTATCCTCCTAACAAGAATTTGGTAAAGAATATACTTGAAGATCAAGGTTTTGAATACCTTGAAGTTAAGTAAAATAGCTCACTGGTTTAGATTTTCTCATTTACCTACCAAAATTTACTTGTGTAAAAAAAACGCATTGAATATTATTTTTGAGACTACATCAATGTTCAATCCTTTCGAAGAAAATCATCATATAACATTAACTAAGATTCCTTTGTTTTCTTATCTTACACGTTATCTTCAATTATGAAAAAATACTTCAATCCTTCCAACGTGCGATAGATGCTCACGACAAAGAGTTTCAATCTTTATGGTCTAGAAATTATTTCTATTCTATTTGTTCCTTAATCATTTCAAAAATCTACAATGATTCTAATTAATTATTTTGAGTAAGAAAATGCTTCAACGTCTTAATTAACTGGTTTTATAAAGTTTTCCTATTTCAAATATGGACAGACGTTTTCAAAAACAAGAGTTAATCGTATTTTTTATTCTATATTAATGAAATAACATTTCAAATGGAATAAATATTATTTCAGAGTTGGATATGTATCAACATTATAAAATTATACAAATATTAAAGGTTTTCTGAAATGCAGTCCTAACACAATAAAGGTTTCTAAAATGCAGTCAATGTTTATGGTTTATCCAAACAGAGAACGTTTTTTAATTTAAATTAACAGTGTATAGAAGGTTTTCAAAATGAGACTCTGAATTTTACTGTATATGATTATGATATTATCTGATTATGATATTATCTAATTGTCTTGATGATAATTACTGCCTTCAATAAATATTTACAACACTTAAGGACTTGCAAATAAGATCAGATCAGAAATTTTCTTATAAAACATCTAACGGTAAAACGATGGTGTCATAAGGTAATTCAACCAAAAAAAAATTAAATATAAAATATTCAAGCTTCAACGTTTAAATAAATAAATAAATATATATATATATATATATATATTAAAAAAATTGTCATATATTGTTCAAGATGCACAAAAAATCATAAAAAGGAAAATGCTACCATGCAAAATTTATGCAATCTTTGTCTATTCGAGATTCAATAGTCAATGACAAAAATACCTAAATATAGAAAGATTTTAAAGATTCAACATCAACGTAAAACTGCTTAAGACACACATAAAATGTTCGTAGCATATGTTTTCTTTAAGAACGTCTAATGACAAAATGATGAAGTGTAGAGCAAGATTTATGTTTTTTTTAGGGTTCATTAAATCACATAAATGATATAAATGATTATGTCATTCTTTTAACCTCTATTTCGTTTATGCTTTGTTTGAATTAGAGGTTGTGGAGAGTGAAAAGTTGAGGGTGTGGAGAAGTGGAAGTGTGAAAAAAGTGTGGAAAAAGTTGATAATGTTTGGATTGGGGGTTGTTATAGTGGATGTGTGAAGAAAATTTAATGAAAAACTTGAATGATGTGATAGTTGTGAAAATATTTTAATATATTTTGAATAGTATAAATTATAAAATTACAAATTTATCCTTGTATATAAATAAATAGAAAAATAAAATATTAATTAATTTAAAGAATATTTAAGTTAATTAAAATAATTAGTATTATATTATTGATTTAATTACCTTTTTCGTCCCTATATTTATAGCCAATAGTCAATTTGGTCCAGTGGTTTTTAAAAAAATTCAATTTGGTCCCTAAGTTTTTTTAAAATATATTGAAAAGGGTCCTTTCTGTTAAAGATCACCAAACGGCGTTAAGTGGTGCTTATGTGGCAGACACGTGTAAGTTACGTGGTTGGTGCTTACATTACTTTAGTGAATACTGAATTAGGGTTTAGGTTATTGAAATTGGGGATTTCGAATTTTTTTATTTAGGGTTTCTAATAAGAAGATTGCTCCCATGGTTGGATTCTGTGGTGCGCTTCCCTGCTTCGATTCCATTCGGAGGTGTGCTCCCCTCATTCGATTCGGAGGTGTGCTCCCCTCATACCGAATGGAATCGCTGCCCCTTCACCACCTCTAGACCGCACCACATAATCGCTCCTCCAAATCGACCATGGGAACGCAACTCATCATCGTAACTCACGATCGCACCACAAAATCGAATGAGGGGAGCACACCTCCGAATGGAATCGAAGCAGGGAAGCACACCACAGAATCCAACTAGGTGAGCAATCCTCGTATCAGAAACCCTAAGTCAGAAGTTCGAAATCCCCAATTTGAATAACCTAAACCCTAATTCAGTATTCACCAAAGTAATGTAAGCACAATGCACGTAACTTACACGTGTCTGCCACATAAGCATCACTTAACGCCGTTTGGTGATATTTAACAGAAAGGACCCTTTTGAATACATTTTAAAAAACTTAGGGACCAAATTGAATTTTTTAAAAACCACTGTACCAAATTGACTATTGACTATAAATATAGGGATGAAAAAGGTAATTAAACCTATATTATTTAATTTCTATTACATTATGTTATATATAATAATAAAGTATACTTTTTTGTCCATATGTGTAAAATAATCAAAAAATATTATTAATTTTGTACATAATTTTGATAATTAAAATAATTATAAGTTTCAATTATAACTTAAAAATTAATTTAAACTGAGAAATAAATTATATAGATTTCATAACATTAACGTATGTCTATGTACAAGGTAAAAATATTAAAAGCATAACATTAGAAATTTATATTTTCATTTTGTAAAAAATAATAATTCTCATTCTGTAAAAATAATAATTTAAAATAAATATTTTTATTCTGTAAATTTCTTAATTTCATATAAAAAAATTTATTCATTAACAGCTTAACAAAATTAAAAAAATCTTAACTATAATTTAATAATAAAATTTAAACAAAACAGATTCACACCTATAATTTCAATTCATATTTTCAATTCATATGACACAAAACAAATATTCAAAACATTACAAAATTTTTACATAACAATACAAAAATAAATAATAAACTCAAAGACAATAATTAGTTTAGTATCATGACTATTTTAACAATTCACATTTAAAATTACAAATTAATTAACATCAATAACTACTTTACAATAATTTTAAAAAATTAAATTCCAAAAACAATAAACATCCAACACAATTTAAAAAAACCACACATACCTCAAGAGAGCAAACAAAATCACAATAGAAATAAACTCTCAACAAGAACAGTTTGTGTTTGAAAAAAAATGTATTAAAAAATTAAAACAAAAATCACAAAATAAAAAATCTAATAAAAACATGAACATAACTAATTATGAAGTCCGTTTAAAACAGCACATAATCAATTGCCCACACATTTAAGATGCATAATCGATTATGGCCACAATTCAAAAAGCAACATAATCAATTATCCAAAGCTTTAACATGCATAATCGATTATGTTTGCACTTTAAAAATCAAAATAATCGATTATGTTATAGGATAATCGATTATCAACAGAAAAACATAGCCCACATAATCGATTAAGTTGTAAAAAAAAATTCAGATAATCGATTATGTATTAAGCATAATCAATTATGAACTATTTTAAATAGCATAGTTGATTATGTGCATGTTATTTTTCACCCATAATCGATTATGACTATAACGAAATGAATTGAAACCCTTACCTCAGCTCACAGATGAACGACGAAACTCAGTTAATCACCTATGTACTTACTCACGACCCTCTACAAGCCCCTATTTCAGCGCAATGCAAAGTATGAAAGCATGGAATCTCATGCTTGCTGTGCCATTTTTGTCGTGGTCCAATGAGTAGCCACAGTGTGCTTTAGAGTGAAAAGGCATGGGTAGTATTGTCATTGGCACCGTCCTACGTGGCTCTCCACATTACTTTCTCTCTTTTTTCTTCAATGCATGAAGGAACCAAAAAAACTACCGATTTCTCTTCACCCGCACCCTCAGTCTTCTGCATCCACAAAAGCAAACGTGGGTGGCACACTCCCATCCGTCTTCGCTACAGTGCCACCTTCCCATCCAAACAACACCTTAACGATATGTCATTTTTACTGAGTCTTTCGTTTAATATAAGTTTCCTTCAATTGAGGAAATTTCTTTCTGCACATCCATGTTTTCTTCCTGCACCTCCGTAAAATATGTAAAATGGCAACTTTGCGTTTTTCTTCATATTTTATTAACATCCATCTTCCCCAAAATGAAAAAAAAAAAAAACAAATCGTTCACCTTTTGTACGAGGGTAGTTTTGAAATTGAAAAAGTATGGAGGTGCAGAAATAAAATATGGTGGTGGAGGAAGAAATTGCCATCAACTAAAGCCAAAATTGGGCTTTGATTCGAAAGATGAAGTCCGAAATAACTTTAAAGCCTATGATGAATTCATCACGGTGACTAATAGTAGAGAGAATTTTGTAGCCTCATTTCAAAGGTGTTTAATCAAGATTTCCGTTAACAAAAACAAAACAAAAAATCACAGTTTTTCATTTTATGTCTATTTATTTTTTAAAGTAAATTATTTAGTAAACAAATTTTTGTTTGTTGAATATTTTTACTTATTTTTTCTTCTTTTATTTTCAACTGATTTTCTTTGGATTCCTTTTTTTTTTTGCAGATATTTTCATTACTGCTTCTCTTGGATAGTTTAGCTTAGTTGTGTGGCCATATGCAATCTTACTCAATATTATTTTGCATTAAAAATTCAATCCACCTTTACCAATATCAAGATATAATTATATTTCTGTACCTTACAAAATACATATTGCAAACAAGCTTTTTATTTGTTTGTTTTTGGTAAAAAGAAGAAAAATGAAGATGAGATCAAAGGTGTGGACCAAAATCATTGACCAATCAGAAGAATATGTCCTGCAAAATAAATAAATAAAAACATTATTAAAATAGCTCCATGTTTATTTTTAAAAAAAGGAAAATGAATGGCCATTGGTTGCCTAGGATATACGAATATCAATAAGAAAAAAAAAGAAAAATAAAAAAAGAAAAGCAATTTCATGTCTTCTTTATCTCTAAAAAAATGAAAATTTTGGTTTCACATTATTAAACACATATAAGGTTAAAATTAAATTTAAACAGCTTTATATAATGATCTGACTGAGCACAATGTTATTGGTATCGTGTCACAACAATCTGATTCGCATGTGCTCCATTCAAATGCAGAAAATGGAAGAATTTAAATTGAAGACTTGGAACATTGAACATTGAACATTGACCATGAAAGAGTGTTACGAATTCAAGCATGTGGGAACTTTAACTAAAAGTGTAAGAGTTGTAATATATGAAGAAGAGAAGTTACAGATTCTCAATCTTTTATCTTTTATACGAATTTGAGTCATGTTTTATTATTGTATAATTTTTATGGTAGATCTTCTTTTAAAAAATTCAATAGTATTATCAGAATCAGTAATTATCTACAGTATAATTTCTTATATGGAATTTTTTTTTAATTTGAAAAACTTAGAAATATAAAATATATATGAAAAATGAATTAAAATTTATGAGTGATCTGATTAATGTGATAAAATAATATAAAATAATTTAGAAATATAAATTAGAATTAAAACTAATTTTAAATTAAAATTTTAGTATTCAATATTAATAAAAATGTTATTTAAAATAATAAATATCAAAATTTAAAATTTTTCTATTATTTCAATTATTTATTTTATTGTAATATAAAATTATATTAATAATTAATAAAACACTATATATATAATTAATATATATTAGGAACTGTTATTAAAGGCTTTCCCACAAAATAAAAATAACTAACTTCAATATTTCTCTTCATATTTTTGTTTCTTCATGCTCTTTCGATTTCTTTTTCTTAATCAAGTAATCTATTTATATTATTTTTTATTTTTATCTTTTTTATTATTATTTTTATTTACTGAATTTATTTTTAATATTTTTATGTTTAACCTTTGAACTTAGTACAATATAAAAATTAGTCATATGATATTTTATAGACGAAGAGTTTCTTGCAGTTATACTCGGCCTCTCGATCATATAACTTAATAGTTTTTATTTTTAGATAGTAAAAAAACAATTAATTATTTAACATTGTATTACATTTTGTCACGTAATTTTTTTGAGTAAAAATACGCATGAATAAAAAAAGTATTAAAGTTAATTATGAATAAATTAAAAATAAAATTGTTACAAAGATTTTGTAATATTTAAATTCTTTCAAATAAATTTTATATTTTTTCTTAGAAATTTATTGAGACAAATTACTAACTTATATTTTAAAAAATGTAAATATATTACACTGTTTTCTCTCTTATGAGTTTATTATGGTTGAGTTAAAGTTTAAAATTTATATAATAAGATTTATGTGTAGTTAATTAAATTAGAAATAGCTTAGGTTTATCCCTCCAAAAAAGCTGGGAAGCTGCATGCCTGCATTCCATGGTAGAATATCTTTGTCTCTGTCTCTTTCTCCCCTTACTGCGCATGTCAATTCCTCTTGAAACCACAAAAAAGAGTGCTTTTTCTCCATTACCCCATCTCTATATATACCCAATCAATCTCAACCCTCTCTAACCCTCCAACGCTATCTCTCTCCTTTCTGCTTCCACCACACGTTTAAACCTCTGGGCGTGGCAAGTTTAGGTCTTTCAACCATTTCGAGGACCAATTCATATGGCCATTCCCTACCCCCATTTCATCGCCACCGAGAAGGCCGCCATGGACGCCGGTCTCCTCCTCCCTTCCTCCCCCTCCCTCATCCTCACCCAAGATGACCTCAAGAAGATCGCCGCCTACAAGGCCGTTGAGTATGTCGAATCCGGCATGGTCCTCGGCCTCGGCACTGGCTCCACCGCCAAGCACGCCGTGGACCGCATCGGCGAACTTCTCCGCCAGGGCAAACTCAAAGACATTGTCGGAATCCCCACCTCCAAGATAACCCACGAGCAGGCACTCTCCCTTGGCATCCCCCTGTCCGATCTTGAGTCCCACCCCGTCGTCGATCTGGCCATCGACGGTGCCGACGAGGTTGACCCTTTTCTCAACCTCGTCAAGGGTCGCGGAGGCTCCCTCCTTAGGGAGAAGATGGTGGAGAGCGCGTGCAAGAAGTTTATTGTTATTGTTGACGAGTCCAAGCTCGTGAAGTATTTAGGGGGAAGTGGATTGGCCATGCCCGTTGAGGTTATTCAGTTTTGTTGGAGGTTCACTGCTGAGAGGTTGCGCAGGCTGTTTGAGGAGGCTGGGTGTGTTGCCAAGCTTAGGACTTTTGGGGAGAAGGAGGAGCCCTTTGTCACGGACAATGGGAACTTCATTGTGGATTTGTATTTCGAGAGGAGTATTGGGGATTTGAAGGCTG
>Ga0123342_1006626_pt1 | contig 15923 bp, 8 predicted proteins | sample Turbeawhitnodule_FD_89960 | JGI IMG/M metagenome (GOLD analysis project Ga0123342, IMG submission 89960) | Root nodule microbial communities of legume samples collected from Mexico - Turtle bean Mexico white nodule | ecosystem: Host-associated > Plants > Roots > Nodule | place: Mexico: Nepantla... | reverse complement strand
TATTAATATTAATTTTGATATAAATATACATTTAGATATTTATTGTGTGTGTATAGTAGTTTTATTTGACTTGAGTAATATTACTTTTATCCGGATATAGATAGATAGAGAGAAAAAGGAAGAGATTATATAATATTAATATAGAAGATCAATTAGAGATCCTATAACTAAATTGTAACAGTTAATGATGTTACTTGACCATGACAACTACATTCATTGGACTACGTGTGAGTCTTCCAATGTTGTTAGTGCTCTTTTTTGGACCCATCCTGACTTAGTTAAACTATTGAATGCATTTCACGTTGTTTTCTTGATGGATAACACTTACAAAACCAATAAATATAGGTTGTTCGTTGCTTGAGATTGTAGGCGTCCCATGGGACTTACTTTCTCTGCTACTTTTGTTTTCTTAGCAAGTGAGAGAGAAAACAATTTCATATGGGTTGTTCTCATCGGTTGACCTCGGGTTGACTAGAGTGACAAGCTCCGCTTCTAGTTTGTCTCCTCTTGGTGAACTGGAACAACGCTACGCTGAGACAGAGGGGGCTCTACCTATTGATCACACTCCGACGATCAATTCAGTGAGAACATACAAAATAAGTAATTAGTTTCAGTCTAAAGTACTAAGAAACAACATACCTTAACATACCTTAACCGGGAGTCTCAAGCCCCTTTTATAGTTATCCCTTTAACAACTTTCACCCACGAGAATATAATATTAATTGAAAGCATATATAACAGAAAGATATTCTGCCTACAGGCACCTTCTCTCACGGTGTTAACAATAGAAGAGAATCTCGTCCACCTTTATTCACGGGTGCTCGCTACTTAATTAATAGCTTTACTCATTTAACTATCGGCTTTATACATATATTCTAACAGTTTTTACATATATTAACATATATATTTGACTAACAACTTTATATATATTAACATATATATTCAACTCAATATTTTCTCTACTTTAATTATTCCTCACTGTGCTTACCATTAAAATTGGGTCGAGCTCATGAACCGCCTTTTGAGCCCAAAGTCGAGCCGACCATACCTAAATGCTTGGACGAGGTCTCGGGCACTCCTATCCAGTACACAAGCCCCACAGGCTCAAGTCGAGCTTGATACAATCTAAGTAGACAAGAAGATGACCAATGACTGAATAGAGCATTCAGGTTATGAGCAGTCATCTCAACAATCAAGTCAAGACCCCACCAAAGATCTAACGAACCTCACTAGAGGAAGAACTGGGCATAGACCAAAACACCAAATGTTATTTCTTCTGATCTTCTTAAAAATAAAACATGTTGTAAATAATGTGGGCTCTCTTTAGGGGTCCAAATAGCAAGATAGACTAGAGTAAGGTCATTTAGCATAATAGGGAGGGTGTGCTTATAATTTTAGCTTGTGTCTAGCCCTTTACGAAGGAAGGTTGCCCTACCTTCTAGATAACCCCCCTTGGCCGCCCCTCCCTTTTCTCCTTTCTACCCTTGGCTCATCTTCTTTTCCAAGGCACCCATTCCTATAAATAGGGTGCATTGCCTCATGTTATGACACATTAAAATTTGAAATAGAAAATAAACTATGCACAAATTGTGAGTGAGACTTGTGTTCTCTCTACTTTGGTCTTATCTTGTGAGAGTGATAGCTCTTCAAATGGCGGCCCTCATCACTTATCTTGGAGATCCCATACACTCCAAGTGGCGTGTTTCTTCCATTTCCATCTTCATAAACTTTCCTATCCTTCATCTTTTCTTTCATTTCCATTATGCCATTTCACTTTAATTATCTTCTTTTATGCTCTTTCATTTCCACAAAGCATCGTCATCTTCACATATCTTTTGTTTTCCTTTTTTCCTTTGAAAGTGAACCTTCACACTTACTTAACCACTTGGTTAAGTTCGTGTCCAGTGGGGATCTTTCCTAGGTCTCACACCATAATTGCTAAAATTCAAATCATAAACAAAGTGTCACCATTAAAATGGACAACTCTAAAATCAACTCACATTAGAGCTTGACTTGGCAAAGAGGCTTTCTAGGATTTGGCGGCTAACAAAACGTTTCCTCAGAGAGTAGGTGAGGTGCGGTTATTGAAGCGTCCATGACAAGACATCTCACCACACTGAATTTGAGACGTCCATGTGGCACGCACTTCTATGGCCAAGAAGAGTTGTTGCTTCATTTTCCCTTTTAAACGCTAAAAATCCATTTCTCTTCTTACTCTTCACACAACCTTCATTTCTTAGTACTTGTGCGTTTTTCAACCCTCCTCTTCACCAAAAATATCTCTTTTCGCACCTTTTCTTTCCAATCAGCCATCAGAACAGGTATTTTCCTTCCACCAATCTTTATCGTCGAATACTTACTTATCTTACCGATTGCATCGTCTGAACTGGAATTTTCTTTTGATCCATTTTCTTTGCCCTGAACTGTGCTCGTATCTGGTTTGTGTTTGTGTTGTGCTCTAGATATAACTGCAATGAATTACAATGCCATGTACCCTTGGGCCAAGAAGGAACTTTTAAATGAAACCTCTTTCTATACTACTCGTGAACGTATTAGGAATTTAAGAAAGAGTGGTTGCTCCTTTGGTAAGAAGCACGATAGGTTTGTAAGAATAGCAGAGTGTAGAGAAGATGAGCCTGTATGTTGTGATGAATCCTCGAACTCCGAAGGTCCATTATGTTTCTTTTACGCCACCCTTTTTAATAAAGTCCTTTTGCGTCTTCCTTTTTCGGTTTCTGAAAAGGAATTATTAACCGAGCTCAATGTAGCTCTTACACAGCTACACCCGAATAGCTAGGCATTCATTCGTGCCTTAACTATTTTGTGTTCACAACTCGATATTTTGCTGACTGTGGAAGTTTTACTTTACTTCTTTGAGGCCAAGCATTTGGGTCACCAATTATGGATATCTTTAAACGGTGCCCCTAGAAGAGCTTTGCTCACGCTCTTCCAGTCTTCTAACAAAAATTTCAAGGGCAAGTTCCTAAATATCCGAGCTAACAAAGGAGATTCGACCCTTCTGGACGAGTTTCCTTTATACTGGACCCTTGAGCCAAGATTCTAGGGTGCTCGGTGCCTGGACGACTACTCCCCAACAAACCAAGGAGTACGCAAATTCTTGGCGAATCTGAATGTTGTTTTTGACACTTCCTTCCTTCTGAACAAAGACTACCTTCCTGGTGTGTTTTGAAAGCCTATACTGGTGCTCTTCGTTTCCTACCTTTGGTTACATAAACTCCATTATTGTGCTTAATCACTTACTTGTTTTCTTTCGCATAAAGGATGTTGTCCGACATTGGCAAATCGCAAATGGCTGAATGTATCAAAAAGATGAGAATTGCTACCAACCTAATCAAGGATTCTCCAACTCAAAAAAGGAAGGCCCAATCGAGGTCGCTCCCACTCCATTAGATGAGGACGAGCACACCAATTTGCGCCTTGTTTTTAAGAGAAAAAAGACGTGAAGTCGCTCCCCCCACTAAACACTCCAACTTGGATGGTCAGACTCCACATCAGGAGGTCGTCACCATCCAAGAAAGAATTTGAAGAAGGAGATGTCACACAAGCAAGAAAATGCCACCAAGACACCATAAGTTTACAACGGAAGTCCAAGAATGCAGGGTCAGAGATGGAATTGGTGAGAATGTTTGTGATTTGAAACTTTGCAGGGAGATGAACTAAGCTCATTTTATGTTGTTTAATGTAGTCTCTGATAAAATGGAGGTGAAGTTTGAAATGTTTGGTGCGTGAGTGCATTATGGGATTGACACTAACTAGGACAACACCCTAGTTGTCTAAAAATTGTTGGGGTTGAGAGATAGGTAGGTGCAACTCATGTAAGAGAGATTGCAACCAAAGAACTTCAATGAGAACTGCAGCAATGCTTCGATATTTTGCTTCTGTGTTGCTACCCGATTCAACTTGCTGCTTGTGAGAAGACTAGGCAATGATGTTGTGACCATAAAAGACATAGTAGCCTATGGTGGATTTGTGGTCATTAGGGTCACTACCCCAGTTAGCATCACTGAAGGCACGAATGGTTGGACAAGAACACTGTTGAATAATCAAACCATGGGTGCGAGTACCAGCGAGGTAACGAAGGATGCGTTTGACGGCTTTCCAATGATGATCTTGTGGACTATGCATGTATTGGCACAACTTGTTTACAAGATATGATAGTTCAGGATAAGTGATAAGCACGTACTGGAGAGCACCGACGACTGACCGAAAGAGAGAAGGGTCATGCATGGCGGAGGAGGCATCTTTTTGAAGATGAAGGTTAGTTTGCCTGGGTGTAGGAAGAGGTTTTGCTACATCCATTTTTTAGCGTTGAAGAAGGTTTGTGATGTATTTTTGTTATGATAGATGGAGACCACCATTGGGTAGATGCGTGACTTGCACACTGAGGAAGAAATGAAGTGGGCCAAGATCTTTGAGAGCAAAACATGCACTGAGATTCGAGACGAACTGCTGGATTGCTGTCATGGAAGACCTTGTAATGATAATATCATCCACGTATATTAAAAGGAATATGGTGTATGTGGAATGAAATTTAACAAACAAGGATGTGTCACTTTTGGTGGAATGAAAACCAAAGGATTGAAGGGTTGTACTTAGCTTGTGGAACCAGGATCGCGGAGCTTGTTTTAGCCCATATAGCCTTTGTGTAGTTTACAAACTAATTGTGGAGAATTGGACACGAATCCTGGTGGCTGAATCATGTAGACGTCCTCCTTGAGATCTCCATTCAAGAAGGCATTGTTGACATCAATTTGGTGGATTGGCCATTTAGCTGAGATGGCATGAGACAAAACAAGGTGAATGGTAGCAGGTTTAACAACTAGGCTATAGGTGTCAGTGTAATAAGTCCCAACAGTTTGGTTGAATCCCTTGGAAACTAACCTGGCCTTGTGACGTTGGAATGAGTCATCTGCATTGTATTTTTTTTTAATAACCACTTGCATCCAACAGTTTTGGCACCAGCAGGGAGAGAAGTTAAGGACCATATATGATTGTTGAGAAGGGTCGTATATTCATCAGTCATATCTTGTAGACATGGGGGAGAAGACATAGCTTCTTTGATGGAGGTAGGGATGGGTGAAGTTGTGGTGGCGTGAAGCAGGAAAGTTTTGGGTTTGAAGATACCAGCCTTGGAGCGAGTTGCCATGGAGTGTGTATTTGCAAGACCATTTTCAGTTTGTGAGAGAGGCATTGAGGAAGATGGTAAAGGATCAGGAACAGAGGAAGACAATTTCGTGTTGTTATGTGAACCAGGCACATGCATAGCAGCAGGTTGATGAAGAACAATAATATGAGGATTGGAGCAGTCAAATTCAGAGTGCATGGTAGGGGTGGGGGTGAAGTTATATTCAGGTATATTGTAAGGGAAAATATTTTCATTAAAGACAACATGTCTAGACATATATATCTTACCATAGGAGAGAGATAGATGTAGCCCCTATTTTGTAAGTTGTAACCAAGAAACAAACAACATGCAGATTTAAAATCCAATTTATGTTTGTTGTAAGGCCGAAGTAACGGGTAGCAAGCGCAACCAAAAGTTTTTAATTGAGTGTACTTTAGTGCAGTGTGAAAAAGTAAAGTATAGGGAGATTTGTTCAGAAGAACAGGGGAAGGTGAAATATTGATTAAATGTGTAGCAGTAGTAAATGCTTCACCCCATAATTTTATGGGTAAGGAAGCAACAACAATCAGGGTTAAACCCATATCAGAGATGTGTATGTGCTTGCGTTCAATTGATCCATTTTGTTCATGTGTGTGAGGGAAGGTTAAGAGATGAAAAATACCATGCAATTGAGTAAAGTATTTGAAGCATAAAAATTCCTTAACATTGTTCGCTTGAATAACACGTAACTTAAAACCAGATTGATTTTCAGCAAAAGTTTTGAAACGAATAAGAGAGTGTAAAGCTTGAGATTATTATGCAGGAGGAATAGCCACATATATTTAGTGTGAGCACCTAAGAATAAAATATAGTAACGTGCACCATTGGAAGCACAAACAGGAGCGGGACCCCATATATCAATGAAAATTAATTGCAAAGGTTCACTGTATTGAGTAACAGAGGTGTGGAAGGGAAGCCGATGAAGCTTTCCACGTATGCATGGTGCACAAAACTGTTTTTGAGAAGTGTAAGGAATGTGACAATCATTTAAAACATTCTTAACAACAGTAAAATTACGGTGTCCCAGTCTGTTATGCCAAAGTTGTAAAATAGGTATCTAAGGCGTATAAGAAGCATATTGAACATAGTGGGTATGCGTAGGAAGAGATGGCGGAAACACATAAAACCCATCTTTAATTACTCCTTGAAGTAAAATCTGATGGGTTGCATGATGTTTGACATAGTAGAGGTTAGCATGAAATTCAAAGTAAACATTTATCTTTGGCAAATTGAGATACGCTTATTAGATTTTTAGTGATAGCAGGGACATGCAACATATTGTGAAGTTTGAACATGGTGTGTGAATTAGGGTCAGTATAGACAACATAACCTCTGTGAGATATATTGGTACCTTATCCGTTGCCGAGTTTGAGGTCATGATGGCCTTGATAAGGTTGTTATTTAGTAAAGAACTTGGAGTCTTGGGTGATGTGGTGTGTGCCACCCTATCAGGATACTAGAGGGGATCTTTTATAGTGGAGGGTGCTCCAAGAATTGATGGTGTGGAGTTGGAATCCATGGGAGATGTATAGCATTATAAGAGTGAGTAGCAGGAAGATCATACTTGCGCCCACATGCATCTGCAGTGTGACCAAATTTGTGGCAGATTTGATAGATAGGTTTTGCATGATTCCAAGAAGCATCTAGGTTGAGAGGAGAACGAACGTGTGGATGGGGATTGGGTGGACGAAACCCAAAAGGATGTTGTGATCGGCCTCCACGAAAGTTATAGTTGAAAGGTTTCTTTTTGTGTTGATTTTTGAGATTCCATGAAGAGGAGATGGTGTTTACCTAAAGAATGGAGTCTTGCGCCAGTTTGTGCCTTTCAAAGCGTTCTTCTTGTGCGAGAAGCAACACTTCAAGATCATTCACCATATATGGGTCTTGGCGGGAAAGAATGGAAGTGACGAATCCATCATATTCTGCAGAAAGCCCATCGAGGATGGCATCCACATGATCTGCAGTAGACATGGGTGAACCAACCACAATAAGGGAGTCTGCAATTTTCTTGATGTTAATGACGTACGTGGTGATAGATTTGTCGTTCTTTGGAGTTTTGAGGAGAATCCGAAACTTTTAACCATGGCTCGAGTGTGTGAAGCAAAATGAGTGAGAAGACGACACCAGATTTCAGCAGAAGAGTCCAGACCAACTATCTTGGTTAATAGTGGAGAGGACATGGAAGCAAGAAGCCATGCCACTAGCAGTTGATCTTGTTGTTGATAGGTGCAAAACGTAGGATTGGGAACAAATTGGTTGTTTTGAGTTAGGAACTCAGAGGGAACTCTAGTTCCATGCAAGAAATGTAAAAGCTAGAGGTCACGGGTTGGCCATGCTGTGATAAAAAAAAAGGGAAGATGGAGAAGAAGAAGAAGGTGATGAAGAAGACATGACACGAGAGAGAAAAAGAAAATTTGGCTTTTTAGATTAAGGAAAGATGGTAGAAGAGGTATATTATTGAATGTGTAAAGTCAGTCATGCAACAGAGACAAACCAGAATATATACAAAGTATGAGACCCAGCTAACAGGTACATATAACATAGAAAACTACCGTAACTATATTAACAGCCTAACAAATATATTAACTCTAACATAAAATTGTTAGCAAAGTACGAGACCAAATATAAATATTTTTTAAAACAGAAATATGAAAACAATTACTGTACCCTATGTAGATTTTACCCATTGAATCTATATTAAAAACTAATTTAATTTTTTGACCTAAATATATTTGATGACAGCAAGGTTGGAAGACTTTGGAAAAGAAAGTATCTGCTGCCTAACTTTCTCCATGTCAATATCTGAATACCGCAGCCAAAAAGCAGTACATATAGTCATTTCCTCCAGGACTTTTGCATTTGGCATCACCAATTTTCCCAAAACAAGCTCATGCTCATGCGCATTAAATTCCTTAAACTGAAAAACTTTGAGGCTAGAGAGAAAGCACTGAGGCAATGGTGCAGAAGTCACATCTTTGTTTAATTCAGATACTCCCTGAAATGTTGTTTTTTCTGTCAAAATTAGTCATCATTTTTGTATTATGTGTCTGTCTTTCATATAAACAAACAACTTGAAAACTTACATTTTGCAAAACAAGTGTACTAAGCATTGGGGAACTGTGAAGAATGTTCAGCAGAGCTTCACCAGTAACCTCATTTAGTTGCAGATAAGTCAATCTCCCAAAAGCTGGTAAATGGGTGAAAATATCTCTGGCATGAATCAAAACCTGTAAGATAATGAAAAACTTGTTCAAATTTTGCAGAGTCAAATTTTGTACATCTTTTGGAAGATACAGAGATACTTTCAAGTTTTAGTCTTTCTAAAAAAATTGTGTGCTTTAAATTTTTTTTAACTTTTAACTTTTAATTTTTTAAGTATTTTACATAACATTTTATATAGAAAGACCAAAAAATTATTATAATAGCAGCTTCAAGAATCAAAAGTAGTATATTTCTTGAAATTAGAGAAACAAAATTTTTTAAAAAGATCAAAACTGTTCTTCAAATATTATGGAGGGATCAAATATATTTTAGACCATTAACCTGAAATAAAGAAGCAAAATTATTTAGATGATAAGCCGAGATATGTTATCTTTCCATGATGTGGTCAATTAGTTTAAAATATTAAATAAAAATATATTTTAATATTTAATAAGACTTTTAAAAAATACAATGAAAAAAAAAAATCACACAGGTTTATTAGTTATTTGTCCTTAATAGAAGGGTGGAAGTGTGATATATTAACACCATGAACACTAAAAACATATATTTCATATTTTAATAAATTAATATTTATTTTATTTTATTTTTTTAATTTAAAATATTATTATATTATTATAAACAATTGTGAAATGTATGTTTTTACAAACTTTTCTATAACAAAAGTTAGATCAAAATGGTTTCGAAAATTCTTAGAAAGAAATTACATTAAAGCATATATCTTTCACCAAATCTCCTTCACAAACTATTGTTTTTCCATTTGACAAATTTAATACAAAAACCTCATTGATTTGCTAACTTACTTTCAAGGTTCCTTTTGTCGCAACTTCTCTTCTTTGTAATAAAACCCCATCTCTAAATTTTTAATTAAACTAAAAAATTAACTATTTAAAAACTGACACTAAAAAAGTCCTAAAATATTGTTTTTCACCAGTTCCATAAGTTCTAGTGAGATTTATATATATATATATATATATATATATATATATATATATAATCGATCACTAAATTAAACTTTGAAGGGATTTTCTTCACCACTTGTTGTCCCTGATAAAAAAAAAATATGAAAACTATTTAATAAACTATTTCTAGTGTTGCGTATCTTAGATCTCAAATTGCATGTGTAAGATGAAAGTTTTTATTTAAAAAAAACAACAGTGAACAACTAATTTATAAATTTGATTTTTTTTAAAATATTGTGGTAATAAAGTATAGAAAATATTAAAGGGAAAAACTAATAATGCATATATTTTTGTCTGCAGGATAAGAGTGCCTCTTTCTGTGGTTGATATGCATTTTCATTCAAGCACGGCAAATAAGTATAACACATATCTATAGCAAAATTTCCAATTCACATAGCATGAAATAAAATCATACCTTGTAAAACAATAACTTCAATTGTTGCACTTCAAAGATTTGTGCAAGAAGCTTCTGCGCTTGATACCCAAGTTTTTTCTTTCTGTCATTTCTGTCTTCATCAACAACAATCACAACAGATGCACTAAGGATTGATGGTGAATTCAACAGAATGATATCCTGTTCAAGATCACCCTCATAAGAGAAATCTGTTAAAGAGGGAGCGAAAACATTGATGGAAGATTTATAAGCTTCATCTGATAGAGATCTCCAAATTGCTATGCTAAACCTTTCAAGTAGGGGTGCTTGTATTCTAATGTTCTGCATAGTTTTCCATTCACATCCTCTAGCTTCAAGCACTTTGAGAACTGGGATATTAAGGATTAGATCTTCTGAATAAGTGGAAGATTCACTCTCTAACTTGATCCCAGATATGTTAAGGATTTTAAGATTTGGAAGAGAAGCAAAGATGGGAACAGAAAGAGTGCATTTCATTTGAAGCACCAATTGTACTAGAGAGCTGCAACTAAAGAGGGAATGAGAGGGAAAGAGGAGTTCATGGGAATACTGAATATGAAGGTTTTTGATTCCCCTTTCAAAGATAGAAGAGATCCATGCACTTACAAGGGTAGAATCATATTGATAAGATGTTAAACAAAGAGAGAAACTTTGGATGCTTGAATTAGCAAGGTGAAGAAGCACCCTGTTCACAAAACACTCAAAATTTTTCTTTTGCATCTTTTTCTTCCCAACACAGTGGAAACTGTCATTGAACTGAAGGCCTGTGATGGATGTCCAAACATGAATCCACCTTTTTGATAACAAACTGGTGTGAACTGCCTCCATGGATGGAAGGAAAGACAGAATGTGACCAAGAATGCTTTCATGCAACTTGCTGATTATGTCTTCCCCAACAACCACAGTTTCCTCAGTGGGAACCCCTTTTGCTTCTTCTTTACTCTGAGCTTCGATTGTTGAATTCATGACTTCCAATCTTCTGCTGCACGAACTCGAAGGTCTCAAGTTTCACAAATCGTCTAAAATGAATAATTATAAAGAAAATGAAGCAGATTCAGAATGTATGGGAACAGAATAGGAGTTGGTGACATTTTAAGTCGGGAATTATGCTAAAAAAGAAATAACGAGAAAAGTAAAACTTTCATTTTCTGTGAATTTAATTTATGTACAGGTCGCGTGCATACCACCGATTCAAAGCTCAACGTCCGATCAAAGTCCACATCATTACATTTAAGCGAAAAACTAATAACTAATTAAAGATTAAGCATAAAATAATGTATTTTTAATTATAAATTAAATTTTTAATCAGATACAATAACGAAAATTCACGATAATAATATAAAAAAACACAGATTTTAATATCAGGTACGTCATTATTTAGTATTAAACACACTAAGTGTCAAATGTTGAAGTTTGACTTGAACATCGGAATACCTTCTGCAGGTACCATCCGAATCTAAAGATGAAGAGTGGAGCAGCGAAAGATGCAGAAGGAGTTCATTGGTTTCAACCCTATTCAAAAATAATTCATATAAGTTTATAAGATAAAATTTTCACCCACTTATATAATATAAAATGTCTTTAACTCTAATCGACTTACATCTCTAACACAATTTTTAACAATTAAAAAAAATCAAACATAAAAGTAGACCAAGAAAGGTAGTAGAACATGCAAATTTGTAGCAGATGAGAAGAAATTAAGTCTCACCTTGATAGAGAAAGGTTAGAGCATTGAAGAAAGTCTCAGAGAAATTCTGGGAACAAGATTCCGATACATATGTATGATATAACTCTGCTCTCGATTTCTGTAAGTGGAGCACATGCCACAGTAACAATTCCCACTTCAGAGAAAAAAAAATGAGTAGATGAGAAAAGAAGAGTAGGAAAATGTAAGGTGAATATTTGTTTGATTACGACTAACAGGGTAGAAACAGGAAAGATAGAAATAAATCATGATATAAATAATTAAATTTATTTTATTTCTTATAAATTTTGGTTTTTGATTTTTGATTTTTGATAATTTTTGTGTTTAATAATTTTTATTTTTTATTTCAAGAGTACCATCTTAATCACTTTATGTTATTATTTAGATGTTATATATGTAACTTTGGATAAAATAAAATAAATTGTAGGGGCAAAAAGAAATATTTTTTACTAGTTGTTCACAAAAAACTAAAGAAAATTACAAGAACTCCACAAAATAAAATCGGACAATTTTGTAACCTACCAAAATAATATAATTTTCACACAGATAAAAGTAAATAAATTCAAGGCATTTTAAACAATTTTCAACGGTCTTAAGCCACAATAAATCAAACAGTAACTAAATGTCAAATTCAATGTAATAGTCATTTCCCTCATAAATTTCTCGTAATGAATCCTAATTTTTTAATAAAATATTTTTCATTTCTTCCACTTTTTTAAACCATTAGCATTTTTTTGTTTCTGGTATATTCATTTCTATATATTTGTTTCTTCTGTATTACTCATTTCGTTCTCATTTTTTAAGGCAATTTAAGATTTTTTTTTTTAAAAAAACTAGAAATATAATAAATTTTATTATAAGATTTTCTATTTGATCTTTTTTTTACATTACAATAAACATATAAATTAAAAAGGCTAAGTGAATGATAAAAATATAAATAATAAAACATAATTAACATTATGTTGAATTTTAAAAATAATGTTAAATAAAAAAATCCTTAAAAAAATACTTAAAAACTAACGGGAAGAGTTATAAATTATTTGTTTACAAATTTATTAATTTTTCAAATAACTAGGCTTGTACTACATTTCAAATGATAAGACATTAATTACTCTCTTTTTTCCAAACTCAAATAGGATTATTATTATTCTTATAGGAAATAGTATAATTTCAAATAAATTAGAATGTACTAAATTATAATTATTTTCAAATTATTTTATTTTTTAAATATTATATTTTAAAAAAAATTAATTAAACTTATTCAATTTTAATTTTTTATTTGAATGGAATATTTAAATTAAATAAAATTTAAAAATATCATATGAATTATCCATGTTAGTGAATATTATTTTTCTATTCAAATTTATTAAGATATTTTAACTGATTTTGATAAGGGTATTTTCGCATTGGTTGAAATTACTTTTGGCTGATAGTGAACATAATTATTTTTTCAAAGATATTGGTATACCAACAACACATAATTATTTTCGCATTGGTTGAATTTTCAAAGTGCTAAAACAATAACTTGTGGTACACCAACAAAATTAAATGTTTCTAAGATTAATAAGACAACTTATTTCAAATTCTTTTTTTTAATAAAATTTGATTTTTTTTTTATTTTTAGTATTTAATTATTGTAATTAATTTTAAAATATTTAATTATTTTTAAAATTATTATCGAAAAAAAAATTCTATAAAACATTTTAAGTTCTCTATACAAAATATTATTCTCTAAACATTTCTCATCTAAAAACATTATTGAGATTTTGATATAAAATTTAATAATGATAACACAAATGTGTTATAATATGATTTTATTATTTAAATTTAAAATTTTAATATAAAATTTTTAACATTAGTTTTTAGTGACGTAACACAAAAGTATTATTAAGAAATTTATTTGTAATTGTTTATGATCATTAATTAAAAGTTGTTATAACTTATTTGGTAAAATATTATTTATGTTTGAATACGATAATATGCGTTAAATTAATTTAAATTGAGTTAGGTTAAATATTTATACAGTCTAACTATCTTTCATAGAGTGTTTAGGATAGCAACGTGTGAAAATGGGTTAAATATATGAAAAAGAATGATTAAATTATGTATTTAAACCTTTTTGAAATTCTAGTAAAATATTATCTAATGATGAACAATTAAATAATAGTTTTATTTGAGGGAAGATTAATCAAAAGATTTTATGAAACTTATAGTTTATAAAATTTCCATTTTTTTCTTAGTTCAAAGTGATAATATGTAATGGAAAAGAAATACAAGGAATGAAGGATTTATAATTGAAGTTTTGTATCGATTTGTCTAATAGGGCAATATCAAAATTTTTATCAACAGATAATTTTTATTATACAAACTAACATGATAAGCCATAACTAACACAATTCAAATTTTATAATTTTATTTGTAATTCAACCATTTCTAGTTAATAATATGAGTCACTCCATACTAAAACCAACTATTCTTTTAATAATAACCACTTTTCACTAAACAACTAGGATTGGTAAAAATTAAGGATGAGAAAAATATAGTTTTGTCAAACTGTTCCACTTTTGAATTGTTCTAATCCATTTATTTAAATTTAGTTTTTACTTTGATCCATATTTTATAATATTTTTATATTAGATTTCCATTTTTTTATATAGATTTTAAAATTTAGAAAATCCAAATTTTCAATCCAAATATGTGGAAGCACTCTCTCTCCTTCTCTCCTAATTTTATTATACTTTCTTAATATTTATATAATATTAAACTTTTTTACATATTATTATGTTAATATTATGTTAATTTTTTTAGAAAATATGGATTTTGATTTAAAATACAATTCATTATTTTTTATAAAAATATGGATTTAAAATCCAATCCAAATATTTAGATTTGGATTTCCAAATTGTTTTTATAAAAAATATGGATTTAGATTATAAATTTGATCTAGTTATTTGGATTTGGATTAGATTATCCACAATCTAATCCATAATCACCCTTACTAAAAATGTATAATCTAAGCGATCACCACATTTGCTTGTTAGAAATAGGATTACCATCTTTCAACATATATAAATTATTAACTCTCTTCTAGGTTGTTATTAAACAAAAATAGTGTTTTTGAACAACTTTTAAAGCACGCTTAGATTTTAGTCGTATTTTGATACTTCAAATCAGTAGCTTGTTCTAATATTCTTCTTGAAAGATCATGCAACATTAATTGTTTATCCCCTCTTCAAACAACATCTTGGTAGTAGATAATACTTATCAGTTCTAATTTAAATACCTTTTTACTCAAACGAAGTAAAAACTAAGACCATATGCACCAAATAGTTTTACTAGGTTTGACATATACTTGTGTCATGATGGTTGTTGATGCAAAAACAACTTTAACTTTCATCGTAAGAGATCATGATGTTGATATATGCTTTAAGCATATCATCTTGGTATATTGAAGATTGAAACATTCATTGTAATACAAAATAAACTTAAAGAATATTTTCATTAAGTACAATGTTAGCTTAATAGTATGTGTTTATCATCTAACCAATAATTTATTTATTAAATGAAACAAAGACTACAAGATGGTGTATTGTTTGTTAGACGAAACACTTGCATTGTACATGATTTGTTATGTATATAAAACATATAATCTTATAAATGAAACACATTCACACTTTATACTTTGTTGTGAAAAAGCACTAAACCAAAACTAGGTTTGTATGACTTTACTTTAACACAATATTATCATAATGAACAATTAATTTATATTACCTTTAAATTTCTTAAAATCTTATATAAAATTTCACAACAATATATTTCACTAATTAAATGAAATTTAACTATTTATAATTGTCACATGTAAGATTTTAATATAGATGAACTTTAAATAAATAAATAAAATTATAAAATAATATATTTTTTTATTTCATTATAAATTTTATATCTTTAAATTATATTCTTTCTAAGATTAATACAATCTCAAGGAGGTAACAAGATCAAAATCAAGACAAGCCGATCATATTATTGATTTGGGTAATTGATTCACTCCATACCAATGATTCAATCTCTTTTCTCTTTTCTTTGGATGTTTTGTAAAGAGGAGATATTGTTGGTGTAAAGTTTAATATTTTGGGTTTATCATAAGCTTAGTTGGTTTTGTAGAAGGATATAAAGAAACACTTTTCAGTAAAGACACTACCTTCAGGTTTAATCAATTGGATAATTGTTGAGATATGTGAAGGGTTATAAAACTATTAGATAGTACGAATATTATTCCAAGTATAACTGGTATTTTGGACTAATTTAATGTGGTATATTTATATATATATATATATATACTAAAATTGGAATGCATTAAGTGTGAATTTCTCCTTGTTTGCTTTCTATGTTGATATTGTTAACTAGTTGATTGTCACTCAAACATTGAATTGCCACTCAGAG
>Ga0123342_1006625_pt1 | contig 15924 bp, 3 predicted proteins | sample Turbeawhitnodule_FD_89960 | JGI IMG/M metagenome (GOLD analysis project Ga0123342, IMG submission 89960) | Root nodule microbial communities of legume samples collected from Mexico - Turtle bean Mexico white nodule | ecosystem: Host-associated > Plants > Roots > Nodule | place: Mexico: Nepantla... | reverse complement strand
TTTAGAAAAGAACAGATTTATTTTTATGCAGTAAACGTGTTTTTGTGTAAAACATGTGAAAAACAGTTTAAGAAAACTTATGTTTGTTCTTAACACATGGCCAGTGGTTATGAGGTGAGTTACACAGCAAAAAGCCCACTCTTAGACAACCTCTAAGCACTAACTAAGACATACTTAAAGCAGAGCAAAAATACATGAAATGTGCATGAAAGTCTTCATCAAACACTACATATAGGTCTTCATCAAACACAATCTTGAAGGGGCAGCAACCATCTTCAACAGCTTCTACGTAGAGCACACAATTTCTAGGTCCAAATTATGATTCCTACTAGAGATCCTCCAAGTTCAACCAAAGGTAAAAGTTCTAGGTTTCATCAAGTCCTCAATTTTAAGTAGCTTCCCTAGAACATGATTTATATACATAACCCTTTAAAAATGGGTATCTAGTCACGTAATCAAGAGAAAAAATAAATATATCAATCAACTTCCCTTACCAAAAAAAGATCATGAACAAAAGTAGAATACTCAACTTTCAAGATCCATCATCAAAGTTCAATATAAGAGAGAAAATGAAAACCCACTAACAATGGGAGAGAAGAAAAGTAGTTCCTCCTACCTTATAGAGAAGATGAGAAGATGAATAGGCATCCAATTAGGAATTTGTTGAGTGCTCCGTTGGAAGTGTGAGAAATGAGAGAGAAAAATCAGGTGAGTGACGATTTTCTCTTCTCTTATTCTTGGAGGATTAAACATCCAAAGGTTAACTGTAACTAAAAAAACTATTTATTCACATTTTGTCACCTCACTTCGTCTTGCACAACAAAACACTCAAATTTAAAAATGATATTTTAGTCTTTATATTTCAAAATCAGTCTATTTTCATTTTCGAATTTAAAAATCATTCTTTTTTAGTGTTGAAATTTGTTTCAATATTGTAATTTGGAAATAATATATTTTGGTTTTAAAAGTTTTGTTAAAAGTTGTAGACATGTCTAACACGTGTTCTATTTTTAAGTTTTTTAAATACTTTTATTACTCTTCTCTTTCTCGATTTTTCCTTCTTATAATAATAGGTTGAATGATAATATTATCACAATTGCAACCTCCATACTGATTTAACTATATACGTACAAAAATTAATTATAATACAACAAACAAAGTTGCATAATCAAGTATTTCAAATTAAATAAAAATATAATATGTATGTGATAAAACTCTTTATATTTATATGAAACTAATATCAATACTTATCATGTCATATGTCCATGTATAAAGTAGAATCAAAATGAAAAACCACGTACCAAACACACACAAAATATAAGTTATCAAAAAATAAAAATAATATAGGAATATATACAAGTTTATTATAATTCAAGTATACAAAGTAATTAAACAATTTATATTTAATCAATTTCTAAGTTCATGTTGATGTAGAAACCTTAGTTTCAATGGATACAAGATAAGATATAACAAACAAATACATTATAGAAGAATTATATTAAACATGTCTCACCACATTGAACATATCATCTAAATATATGACCTCAAATTAATCAATTCAATATATTTTCATATAATATTTAAGTACGTTTAAGTACAAAATCAAATACATTAAATATTTTATTATTAAACACACAAAAACATATATATATATATATATATATATATATTCAATAGTATAATTTGAACTTAAGTATGCATTTCAAATTACTCATTACTTAAATTACTTGTTTAAGCTAAATAAGGAAAGGATTTTGCCAAAATTAACTTAGAGAAGAAAAAAATGTTTTGTCATGATTTTTGCTTTAGCAAATGCAGAAAAAAAAACATTTTTTCTTAAATTGATCATCAATCTAAAACTATCAATTTTAACTCTCTTATATAGTTCCAATTATTGAAATAATATTGTTTTTCAATCCAATTTGTGTATATACATTCTTAAACAAAATATTACTATTTAACACTCAAAATCAAGTTAAAGATTCACCATAAAGACACAAAAATCAAGTTACTTTCAACCAAATTATTTTTAATACATATTTTTACTAATAGTATACAATTTTTTTTTAACTATAACCAATACAACTCAAATTGTCCATTTCAAATCCAATATTAGACTCAAATTGTCCATTTCAAACCCAATATTAGAGTTCAAAATCAATGTAAATGCAATATTTACTCATCCACACATACCTAGTTACAATCTCAACCATTCTAATAAGAATCATAATCCAAAAAATCAAAATCGAATTAAAATTAGTTTCTCTTATATAACAGTTATTGTGTTCAAACAATAGCAAAAAGAGTTGACAACACCAAATTTCTAGGAACCTAAAAGAATATCACCAAAACAATCGAAATACAAATAAAAATATGAAATAATTAAGGAAATAATATTTTTCAACTAGCATGACCAATGAAACCTTATAATACTCACATAAAAAATTAAAGAATTAATAGTGGGGAGATTTTAGAGAAAAAACAACTTATTCTAAATTGAAGTTTGATTGGATAAAAATATCTATATTCAACTACATTCTATAAATACATTTAATATATATAGATAGGTTGGTAGCTAATTATATACCAATTAATTTAGATACTAATTTATAAATTTTATTAATAATAAAAATTATTTTAAATACTAATAATTTTTTAGGCTTTAAAATAATAACTAATTTAGTCAATATAATGACTAATTATTTTTTATTTTTATAATTAGTTTTTATTTAATAAATTTTCTTGATAAGAAAAATTACAAAGAGACTTGCCAATAAAAATGAAATCAGAAAAGGAAAGAAAAAAATAGAAAAAGGAAAAATAAAATAGGTTGAGAGTCCATTCTTACACTGAGAATGTAATTTCTTCTAAAATCCTTCCTTCCTTCCTTCTTTCTCCTTGTCACATTTTTATAAGTGGTAACTTTAATTTTATTTTAAGATTAAAGGCTAATGACTTATTACTAAAATTGTGACCATAATATTCATTTAAAAAAAAAACTTATCTTAAAAAATTATTCAATAACTTAAATTTTGAAAGTTTAAAATTGTGATAAATTATATTTTTAAAATTAGAAAACATTGTTAGTAATTTATGTACATTTTTTAGCCACAACTTTTGTAAACTAAAATTATTTACTTTTAAATTAGTTAATTAAAGAAATCACGTTAAAGTTTAAGGGAAATAAGAAAAATATTTATAAAAAAAAAAACTAAAGGTGTTTAATAGATTGAGTTACTGAATGACTTAACTTGATTCACTCTAGAATTAGATTGAATGTTATTTAGAGTCAAATCTAACTCAATCCAAACTAATTTACAGTTATATGAATTGAATGATGAATTTAGTATCTAATAATATTTTTGTACTTATATTATGAATAAATTGTATTATATTTATCTTTTCGTGTCTTTAATTAATTTGGACAAATAGACAAATTTATTATAAATTTATTTATTTATTTAATTGAAATCTCCAATTAATTTTTGTAAAAAATTATGTTATTTTTAATTAAATTTACATTTGAAAATTATAACTTTTAACATAAAAATAGAAAAAATTCAATATCTTAATCCAAACCGCTTAATCATGAATTGAATTTAATATTAAAAAAAATACAAAAACTTAATCCAACTCAATTCAATCAATCCAATTTTTTTTTTTTTTTTAGGTTAGATATAGGTTTATCCAAATATTAGCGAGCCAACTCAACTGGTGAACATCCCTAATTAAAACAACACTTTTAAATCTTGGAATTAAAAAATAATAATTTTAAATTTGAAGGGTAAAAATTCGTTTTTCAATTTAAGAGACTAAATCTCTTTTATTTGGAAAGCTAAAATAACATTTGCTAAACTAAAAAAGATACGTTAACTAATAAATTTAAAAAGTGAATTGTCACGTTATTATTTTTGGATACTTTTATTTTTTTATTGCATGAAATTATTACTAAGATGGAAGTTGTTAGTAGCATAAAACGAAAACCAGGTGAAGAATAAAACGAAAACAGAGTTAATAATAAAAAAACGTTTTTTTTTAAAATCAAAAGCTAAATTTTTGTTGAAGATTTCCTGCTATCAATACCATAACTCGGTCAATGCTGACTAAGCCGACCGACCGAGTCCATCATGTTCGTGCAGGCTGACCGACACACTCAGTCCATTAACGCTTAAATCAAGGTCAGTGAAGCTGAACAACTATTAAGAACTAGATAATACACTCATAAGTGCGATCTACTCCACTAATTTAACCCAATAAGGTAAACCCATTAAAATAATATAAATAACACATATTACAATAACAAGGTACGTCATTAATTACTGTACATTTCGAGTGCCAAATAACCCTTTTACTAACTTAAGCATCGGAGTGTATTCTATAGGTACCCCATTCGGCATCCACTTGAGATAAAGCGACCAAAACCTGAAGAAGTAATGTTAAGGCAAGTAGGAACATACTGAAGTTCTAGTAAGTTGTCTGATAGGAAGAAAGAAGAGGAAATCCATTAGAAGTTCTTTAGGTCTCATCCCCACAAAAGATTAAAAGAACAAATATATTATTAAAAAATATATTTTTTATTATTGAAGATTAAAATTTGATTATTATAAAATAGCAAGTTCGTTATAAAAACTAAAATTACATCTCAAAGCTAAAGTAACTGTGTTAGAATTAGAAAAACCTTGGAATTTTAGATATTAAATTAATATATTTTTTATAGTTACAGATGACAACACCTCATACATAACACGCGTTGTCCATAATTGTCACATGAGATCAATTAAGTGTCTCTTGTTGTAGGAGTATATTTTTAGAGTAGGAGTCTGGATTAGTTATTGTCACATGTGAATACTTTTGTTGAAAAAGAATTAATTTTATAATTTGACCTTTTTAAAAAGTTCGTACTTGTAGTTCAATTATTAATTTTACATACGGTTTATTTTTATTTTAATCTATTTAAATTCTAAACCGTACATTTTTTTAAAGTACCATTGAAAATTAAATAAAATATAAAAAATAAACATTCAAAATTAAATATAAGATTAAGATTACAATTTTTAAGTACACAACAAAAAACAAAAAGTACATATCAAAAATTGTGGATTGAGAATAAAAAAACCAAAATTTGAATTTAATGTAAAGAAACCAACCTCACTTTTAGGAGGGATTGAAATGAAAGATGACTTGTCATTTTATAAAAAGCAAATTTCATAAAATTGACCACTAACTCATTCTGCCATGCACTTGAAAATGAAATACAGTGAATCCCAGTGACTAGTTTGATCATAGCCTTTTAGTTAAGAGTTTCATAATGCAACTAAACAACAAAAACTGAAATTAAAAAAAAAATGACAAATATTTACTCTAAACTTCACTTTGGACAACCTGCAGCAATGTATATACAAGCCCAAAATGGGACGTTATGAGCTTTCCAGAATCTACCAAGATGGTAAAGTCTATTTAAGCAATACAGCAAAGTATAACTTATGGATTTCTTTCTTAAAATTTTTACCCCAGTTTACTTATCTTGTGTCCTTCTATCCACCGTTTATCACATCATAAAACCGAAAATTTTTAGAAAAATAAAATAGAATTAAGACTAAGGCATGGCATTACCACTCTGCAATTCCAATTCAGTAGTATCCTCCAATAGTACAATCTCTTTGATTTCCTGCAACATCTTCAAGACCTGCCACATAGTTGGCCTCTGCTCCGGTGAGGTCAAGCTACAAGTTGTAGCCACCTGAAGAAGCATGTCCATTCGGCTATCTTCGCCCCCATTGTCATCCCTGATGGACCGCACCCAACTTGACATTTCACCAGGAACCATGAATGGAAGCTCCGAGGGAAATTTTCCCGTCAGAAGCTCAAGCAACAAAATCCCATACGCATAAACATCGGATTTGTGGGTTGGCTGATGATTGGGGTTGCGAGTCTCTGGAGCTCTGTACGCTGCTGAATCCCCATCTTCATCAAATGTGGATGGGTTTGTCAACACGGAGAGGCAGTAATCTGTGATGCATGCCTCGAAATCAGGTCCAAGAAGGACATTGGAGGACTTGAGATTGCCATGGACCAGTCTCCATGCCTGGTGGATGAAGGCCAAACCTTGTGCCACGTCCTCTGCTATTTTTAAGCATGATGTCCAGTGTAATGGCCTTGCCCTGCTTGATCTCGATCCTGCACAAAAAGTTAGCAAATATTATGTAAGTTATGGAACTCGATTCTTTAATGTTATGTAAGTTAATTATGCGTCTAAGCACGAATCAGTCCATTAATGTAGATATTGGATTACTCATTTTGGCAAAACATAATACGAAAAATTAAGATAGTTAGAAATATTGGCGTTTGACTCGTGGTAGTTGATTCAATGCAGTTTGTTGGCATCTAGAGAAGTTCAACAACAAGCCTCACCGGGATCACTTTACCAATATCACAGTTTTCATCGATGAAATAGCAGCAAAAAAAAGTAGGGTCATCGGAAGGACAAGGATTACATAAACTTGAGCAATTTAAAATCACCGACCACATTGGGTTCCACCGCCTGCATACTGCCAAAATGGTTCAGTGATTTTGAAACTCCTCGATCAGAACGTCAGATCTTTTCCAGACCAACGGCTATAAAGATTTAATGGTTTATGAATGACCGTACCATCATCAGCCCCACAAACAATGCCTATCTTTACATTTCAACGGAATCTACCTGTCCTGAATTCAACAGGTATCTGCCAATGCAATTAACAAGCTACCCCGCCCCCAACTGCCAAAGTCCAAATATGAAGTTAAAAAAAACACCATTGCTATCTATTCGCTGGTGCTAGAAAGAAAAAGCATTCCTGGAATAAGAGCATATGTCCTCATCGCTTACACAGGCATAGGACCGAGAAAAGATAGGTGGTAGAAAACAGCTAGCTAAACGACACGGACCAGCCATGCTTTGTTTAATTAAATATTCAAATTCCCCGTCCAATCTTAAAATAATCCAGTGATCCACATGTAACACAAAATCAATTCCTATTCCTACGTAGTCACTAATCAACAAGATTCGCGGTGCTGGTTGAAAAGCTTAACCTCTATCAATTCCAAAAATGCAATCACGTGCAAAAGAGAGTTTCAAAAACTTTCCACGCACAATATTTTGCTCGTATCAATAAAACGCAGTCACTAAAAAACATATATAAAAAACCATATCCATTTTGTTTATATAATTAAAATTTAAAATGGTGGAACGACTCAGTGGCGAACGGACTCGTTCACCACCAACTCACTGAGTTTGAGAAGGGTACCATACCATGTATGAGGGAGAAGAGACTGCCATTGGGCTGAAAGTCATAGATAATGAGTCTCTCTTGCTTTGCCTGGAAATAGGCCCTGAGAGGAACCAAATTGGGGTGTCGAAGCGCACCGACGGATTCCATGTGTCGTTCGAACACTTCCTTCGTTGCATGGGCAGCCATTTTTCCCGCATCAAGGCGCTTCACCGTCACCATCAGACGGTTATCAAGAGCCGCCTTGTATGTGGTTCCCAAACACCCTCTTCCTAAAAGCTCCGCGGAACCCTTCATCAACTGGTCCAGCGTATACACATGCGCCTCACCCGCACAGAATACCAAACTCCCACTCTTCGCCACCTCCGCTCTCTTCACCTTCTCCTCCAACTCTCTCTCCATCTCCATCCGCATCACCGCCGCGGCCTCCGCCGTCGCCGCGACATCCCCCGCCATCATTCCGGACCGCTGGTCCTTGTTGCATCGGCTCCTCTGCTTCCTCACCGCTGCAGCGAAGCATGCCAGCGAGCAAACTAAAACGAACACGCCGGCGGAGAAACCGATTATCACAGCCCGCCGGTCGTGCCGCTTCTTCACGTACGGCTGTCCGATTATGCCATTGACGCCGTGCACCTGCGCGCTTTGACCTATAGCCGCCGTAGGCGGCGGCGTGGACCCGAAGAAAGGCTTCGCAGGACTGCATTGCACGCGGATGATTTCACCGCAGAGGTTAGGGTTGAAGGCGAAGGAAGACGGCGGAAAACGAAACAGCGTCGGCGTCACCGGAATCGCGCCGGAGAGGTTGTTGCCGGAAATTTCAAGTATTCTGAGAGAGGATTGGTTAAACGGAGGTATTGAACCGCTAAAATCGTTAAAACTGAGACGGAGTGTGTGAAGACGGTCTAGGTTAGTGAACGCGGCGGAGATAGGTCCAGAGAGATTGTTGTGAGAGAAATCCAAATTTCGTAGACGGTGGAGAGAGAAGAGTGAGGGAGGGAGAGAACCGGTGAATTGGTTGTTGTCGAGGAAGAGGCTTTTGAGATTGAAGAGAGAGGTGAGGTCCGGTATGGTTCCGGTGAGTGAGTTGTTCTGTAAACTGAGGACTCGGAGCTGGTCGAGACGTGTGAGTGTGTTAGGAGCCCAAACGCCGCCGAGATCTAAGCCCTGGAGAAGGAGACGCTCTACTTTGGGACCGTTGCATTGGACGCCGGGCCAAGCGCAGAAGCGAAGGCCGCGCGGGAGGGGGGAGAAGTCAAGGTGGTTGTTAACGTCGGCTTTAAGTTTGAAGGCGAGGAGGGCGCTGGCGTCCGTGAAAACTAACGGCGGAATATGACGGTGTTGGAGTTGGGATGAATGTGCGTATGAAGAAGCGTGCAGGAGCAGGAGCAGGAACAGTAATGGGAATGGGTGGTTTGTGTTCGGCATTGTTGGACCAACCTCAGATCAGGGTGTCGAAGAGTGAATGAGGTTTTTGGTGTGTTGATAAAGCAATTGGGGATTTTTGTCCATTTCAAACGCTCCGTTAGGCTACAAAGGTGTGGGAAAGTCGTAATGGGGTTTTTGCGTCTCACGAGAGAGAGAGAGAGAGAGAGAGAGAGAACGGGTGACAAGAGGATGCAGATGTCTGAGCACCTAGGTCAGAGATCACGTGAAAATGAGGTACAGAGGAGTGAGCCAAAGATACAGTAACGTCTTAATCCCCCTATTCTTCCTATATTGCACTTTGCCTCCCCTAATCACACTCTCATCATAACTTTTTCAACATTTCTCCATTCAAAATTATTTTATAAAGCAACCAATTTCCACACAGTGGTGACCATGAACACGATTAAGTTGATAACCATTCAGACCTAATTTTGAGAGGGTGTATAAAACCTATATATCTTAAAATTTAAATTTATATAATCATTATTAATATTATAAAAACAATAATAAAATAATAATCAGTCAATGAAATCTGAATGAATAATAAATTATGTTTGCCCTTACCATTATTTTGAAAATTGAAGAATTAACTAATATTTAACAAGTAGATTTAATACAATTTTATAGATTTGTTTTGTTAACTTAAACAAAACCCTGGCATAGACTCTAAAATGTAACAGTCGTATCACATGCTAAGAAAAGATGATGGGTTGTTTCGACAACTTTCTCACAGAGACTGCATATATAGACAACGATGCATTCAGAAAAATGATGCAGTGATAACCATTTTTCTACAGGAAAACGATAATTTTACAACTTTTTTATATACAATTAATTGGTAATTCATTTATAATAATAATAATAATAATAATAAATAATAATATATTTTAATAGATAATTAAATAAATAGTCATGTAAATAAGACTGGTTGTTAATATATAAATATTATTTTGGAAACTTTTAAATATAGTTTTGTGAGTGAATTTGATGATGAGAAACGCGAAGGAGGAATACAGGATGACCAAAAATCCTGATGATGGACAAAATTTCTTTGCTTCCTTAAAAGTAGGATTGACATCATTCGTAGGATGCCGAAACAACTGTACCTTCCTTGTTCCTTACTTATGTTCTCAAATCTCCGTCAAACTTAGGTCAACAAATACCAGACGGAATGTTCCAGATGCATACCGCATAATAAAAAGCATTCTACCCGCAAAATGGGATGAAAATCCTTGATACGATGTGCACTCTCAAACTTTGGAAGAGAGAATTCACTTTCGAGTTCATTCACACCATGCACGATCCAATCTTGATGAAAAAAACATTATAGACATGTCTTCCAATGCTCGTGATAAAAATTCCGTACTCCCTTTACGCAAACATACTTAAGAATCTTGACTTTTGAATGCCAGAGTTTCCTTTATCACCAATACAAACTACATGCTAAATCCCCACAGATAAAGTTAAATAAAGATTGCGACCTCTTTTTCAAAGTCAACAAAAAAAGGAAATTGACGAGAGTCTCACCTTGCCATCCAATAGTCAATGCACTGGTTGTTACACATACCACTGTCCATCAATTATGGAAAGTTTTGTTAAAGAGAATAAAGTTTTCATCAATTTAAATTAATTTTTTTCTTTTTTTATTGATTAGATGAGAATGCTAAATATAAATAAAATAATAGAATATTGACAATTTTATGTGTTTTGAAGAGAATCTATCTTGAGAAGTTTAGGTTGTATATTATTATTCTTTGAATTTTGTATGAAATATTATAATTTTATCGATATTAGATTTAGAGAAAAAAATATGCTTTGAGTCGTTGTTTTGCATGGCTTGGAGTGCAGTTTGTGTCCCATAATGATCCACTGCTAAATTTTTCTCAGTTTAGATTGTGTAATGCGTCTGCTTTAGCAAGTGAGATGTGGGAGTGATTTGGATTGCAGTGGTAAGTGAGTTGTGAAAGCATAGAAACAATGTAATCTTTAATGTGGAAGTTGTCGATGGTTTAGAAGAGATTGTCTTGGTTCAAGTGAAGACTTGGTCTTTGATTACATCCAAGTCTCTCTCTGGTTTGTTCTCATTTTCCGAGTGGTGTCTCGAACCTTTGGTCTGTATAACGATGGTTTCTTTAATTATTTTTTAGCTCAGATTGTATGGGTTGAGTTATGATTGTTTAGTAATTCTAGGCGTCTGACGATGTGAGTGTTGAGATTGAGTGTCTTAGGTATTTTATGTTTATATAAGGGTTGAATCATTCCTGAAGTGGTTCACATTTATTTATTTTTTATTGCCGATAAAAAAAAGAAAAATATATATAAAATAGTAAATGATATCACTGTAATCTAAGATTAAGTATAATAAGTTATAAAATTTAATATGTATGAGTTAATGAATTCTTATTATAAATAAGACAACTTAATGAAGATAAGGTGAGAAATACATATATGTGAGATCATGTGTTTGTTTTGTGATGTTATAACATGAAAATTAGACATTTGGTTTACATATACTTAAATATGTATAATTAATTGAGAATATATGAATTAAATTTTAATAAATTTTGTAAAATATGAAAATATATAAGTATGTAATTTTAATATGCATATATATCAAGATTTAAAATACTAGTTTATCTGGTGTTGTGTGTGCATTGTGTATTTTTTAACCTATAATCATGTATTATGTGAGAACGAATGATATTTATATTTATATATATATATATATATATAATTTATGTTTTATTAATTATTTTTATTTTTTTAATATAGTATATATTACAATTTTATTTATGTGAAGGGTTTTTTTTAATTTTGTTTAAAATATATTATATAAATATTACATAGATGTTTATCTATCTTACAATAATTAGTATTAATGTAATGGTTAACAGGGTGTTACATTAAAAAGATCCATGAATTATCTTTTTTATTGAATATATTTAAATATTTTTTATATAATTTGTCACTTTGTTTCTACTTAATTTTTTTCTAATAGGTGTTTTTATAATGAATAAGCATGTTTTTATTTATATATATATATATATATATATATATATATATATATATATAAACTCATTTTAATAACATAATCTTAAATAGATGATTTTAAAAGAAAAACACTTATTTCAAAAAATACTTACTTTATATTTAAATAAACTGGCAAATTAAAATATAACTAATCATTGAAGAAATATTTTTTATAGTTAATCTTAACAAAAAGTTTATGGTTTGGTTGGATGGATTGTTGTACTCTGCATAAGATTTGTTGGTAAAAAATGATGTGTTGGGTTGAGTGAATTGAGATTATTTGGGAGAGATGGCATTTTGGGTTGGCTAAAAAACATTGTGTTGGATTGAGTGAATTGAGATTATTTGGGAGAGATGGCATTTTGGGACGGATCATCGGTCCGCAAACGTGAGGTAAATTCATTAATTTAGCTTATTGGTATGTTTTAGCTCGTCTTATATAATCTGTAGTTCGAATAGATCAACGGTGAGACTGTGCAGGTTGACCCGTTGATCCGTATAAATAAAAAAATTATTATTTTATTTTAAAAAAAAAAATCATATCTCATTCCCTTATTATTATAGTGTGATCTTTATTTTATTTTAAAAAAATTAAATTTAATGTCCTAAAAAAATGAATGTTTTATTTTAATCATCTAAATGAGTTAGTATTAAAAGTGACAGTGAATTTTTTTAAATAAAATATTATATTAAAAATTGTTAATAAAAAAACAATATAAAAAATACATTATTTCAATATAATAGTTAAAAAATAGTCATTTTCATTCAAATATTTTGTAGTAAAACTTGACTTATACATATACAAAAGAAATATATGCAAAACAAAACTTTAATTATTTTTATTCAAGTTTTCTAACAACTCTCATACTTAAATTTATATTTTTATCTTAATTAAATAAATAAATATTTTTCTTATATAAACTCTTAGAACTGCGGGTCTCTTAAAATGAGTGTATATTTCTTAAGTAGGATTTGCCAATCCAATCTGATTTTGCAAGCCAAACGCGACTATCAGCCATATTTCTACCTCCAAAATTTGAAAGGAAGAAAATGGAGATGGAGAGAGGGAAGAAGTCCGATTTGATTGGAAATTTTGTCTATTGATGTTCAATTACGAAATCTCCGGCATCGAAAAACATTAAAAAAATACTTAAGTATATGGGTTGAAAATGATTTGTGTATATAACATAGGTTGATGTTAAGTTATTAATAGATTACATTTGACTCTCGAAGAATCGATTATATTTGAGCCTTTAATTAATTACTTTCACAAATAACAAATTATGTTTTTAATTATAATTGATTACGTATGTGTTTTTGTAATTAATTATGTTTACTCACTTGATCGATTACATTTGAATCTTTAATTAATTACCTCACAATGTAACTAATTATTTTTTATTATAATATATTAGAAAAATATTTATAAATAATCATGGTTTAACATTCAATCAATTATGTATTGTCTTGTTGGTATTAAATCAGTTCAGTTTGTAATTACAATAATCAATAGGTCATATTAGTCTTAATTTAATGATAAATAAAATATTAACAATTCAATATAGCATGGTAGCTTTCTATTAAATGCTACGTATGCATTATGACTTAAAAATATTAATTAAAAATATTTAAATATTATATTTATTTTTTAATTATAAATTTCAAACAATAATAATTACATAAATATATATATATATATATATTTAATTATACACATTATTCTTTATTTGAAACCAAATTTATAAATCTACCAGTAAACATAAATATATAACATTTATTTTTATTTTTATTAAAATTCTTTCCCCTTTTATGATATTGGTATTTTGATCTAAAATAAATAAAAAAAACAATATTTTTTAAATTTCAATCACATTAATCATATATATCATCTCTTTACACCCAAATAAACTTATTTTTTAGTTATTTTACCCAAATCCAAAAAAACATATTTTTCCACTATCTTCTCTCTCTTATTTATCCTTTCCATATTCTCACCTTCATCAAACACGACTAGGGTGCCAAAGTAGAGTAGGTCGTGCGGGCTGGTCCGCTGAAAAAAAACACGGAACGAGTTGTTTATTTCAACTTGCTGGTCCGCTTAGGCCTGTCTTGCATAACCCGTAGTCCACGAGGGTCAAGTGCGGGGCAAGGTGGGTTGGTCCGTATAACCGGCATAACTTTAAAATGTATAAAAAAAAATTCTACACCCCCATATCTTCTTCATGTAGCCTCATATTTTACTTTTCAAAAGTTTTAATAAAATCTTATTACGCAGGTTTTATGAAAACAATATTATGAGACCATTTACCTAATGCATCTAAATAAAAAAAAATTATTTAAAAATTATTTTTTTAATAAATATTTCTTATGCGAACTGATTCGCTAGCCAATCCTTATGTGGTTTGGGTTAGAAAAATCAACCCACAAATTTTATGCAGGACGAGGAAACCCGATCCGCTTTTTACGGGCCAAGTACGGACGGACCAACTCGCATTGTCAACCCTAAAGATGACGAGGATTAAAATATATCTTAAAAACGAGATTTGAAGCATCAAAACAAAAACAGCGCAATTAGTGTGGCTTAGTGGTTTTGATTGTTGGGCGGTAGGGGCAGCTCAACCAATTCAATTTTTCACTTCCAAAAAACACCATTAACTGCTTCTACTCTCATCATTCACAGTAGAAAATAATACAGAATTTTGCTATTTCAATTATTTTGAAGTAAAATAAGTAATAAGATGATTTCATTTTGAAGCAGATAATTTTCCTAAGTAACAGAATCCAAGTTAAATTAAGGGTTCTTCATTTTAAAGGTGAATAAAGTTAATTTTAAATTTATAAACTTGATGAAAATGAGAAATCTTATACTACCTTAAGAAGAAACTTATAAGTGAGGTTGAGTTCTGAACGTGTGTTGATACCCGTGAGTGGTCACTGTTCCACGTGATCGTGAGTTGCTTTTTTTATATTGTTATTCTCCCTGGTGTAGCTACTACGCTTGTTGGATTCCTTTATAAAAATAGTAATGTCTATTATCTTAGGAAAAAAGAAAACAAACAATAAGGTAGACATGGTTGGTCTAATAATGGGACACTGGTTGAACAGATATGATAGTTGGATATTATTTACGTTGGATAATCAACTACTAAATCTTGGTTCTTTTCGTATATTTGTTCTATTTAATATTAAAAGTAACATAGATCTGTGATGAAATGAAAGAACTAGATTTCTTTCTGGAAAGTGGCAGATAAAGAAAAGCAATTTCGATTGAAAAAATTATAATACTGATAACAGGTTAATCAGATATTTTCAAATCTCCTCCTAATTTGCTGTGTGTGTGATTTCAGGTTAAAATTAATGCTATGATTAGTTGGAGGGTTGAGGGAAAAAAAATAAGAGCCATAAAATGAAATGAATTTGTTTGGTAGGTTGAAAATAAGGTGATAAATAAAAAATAAATGAAGTTATTTTTAGTGACGTGTTCTTACTCAACTTTTTATTTTTATTTTCATTTTTTTAGTTCAGCATATTTAATTTCTGTTTTATTTTTTCAAATTATTGTCTGTGCTCAATTTATTTTTAGTTTTCTTTCACCAAATGAAAATGTTTTCTTAATCTTATTCGTAATTTATATTATTTCTGACTTTATGAAAAAAAAATTGTACTCATATTACGCTAATTAATATAATCTGATGTCTAATTAAAGTATATTATTTTGACTTTATTTTAAATTTGAGTCTAGTTATTATAAAATATACAATGGGATTAATAGTAAATACATAACCTTGAAACTATTTTCCATTGTAAAGTAATGAAATGAAATGAAAATAATTTCCTTGTCTCACAGGAATTTAAAATTAATTTAAAACTAAATTAGAAATAATCCAAAAATATATTTTACAAATTTAAATTAATATTTATATAATATAAAATGGTATTCATTTTCCCTTGAGTCGTTTTAACTAATAATTTTATTAAATATGTATAATTTAATAAACTAAGTTAACAATGTCTAATTATAAATTAATTTTTTTAAGGAGTACTAAAGCATAAAGCATAAGTTAATAAAATATCTAATCATTGATCTTTTATGTATATATAATGCATACTTAATTATTAAAATATGAGTATTACTTGGTGATGATATATATATATATATATATATATATATATATATATATATATATATATATATATTTTTTTA
>Ga0123342_1006623_pt1 | contig 15926 bp, 12 predicted proteins | sample Turbeawhitnodule_FD_89960 | JGI IMG/M metagenome (GOLD analysis project Ga0123342, IMG submission 89960) | Root nodule microbial communities of legume samples collected from Mexico - Turtle bean Mexico white nodule | ecosystem: Host-associated > Plants > Roots > Nodule | place: Mexico: Nepantla... | reverse complement strand
GAAAGGGTTGTCTTTTTTTTTTTTTTAACATTAGAATTCATAATGTTTTGCATCATTTTTTTTATTTTTTCTATATTTTTTTTTTTTTTTTTAAAAATTTTTTTTTTTTTTTGTTGTTTTTTTTTTTTTTTTTGCAGTATAGGTGTTAGACAAGGTGATTCTTTGTCTCCTTTACTTTTCTATCTTGCAGAGGAAGGTCTTAGTAAAGGTATCTCTAAGCTTGTGAATGATAAGAAAATTTTACATATGGCTAGTCCGCAAGGTTATCTCACTCCCTGTCATATTTTATATGCTAATGACATATTTGTTTTTTGTAGGGGGGATATTAAGTCTCTTAGAAATTTGAGTATTTTTCTTAAAACATATGGTGATTTTTCTAGTCAAATGTTAATAACTCTAAAAGTAGTGTTTTCACCATGGATAATTCTATAAGATTTGTCACCAAAACTCAATGTATTATTTCTTGTAGTCATGTTTGTTTGCCTTTCAATTATTTAGGAGTGTCAATCTTTGTTGGTGCTCCAAAGTGTCGATTTCTTCAACCTTTGGTTGATAAAGTCAAATTGAAGCTAGCATATTGAAAAGGTAAATCTCTTAGCAAGATGAGTCAGATTCAGTTGGTCAATACGATGATTACTGGATTTCCAGCTTATAGCTTTAATATGTATAAATGGCCTATTTCACTTCTTAACCAAGTTGAACAATGATGTTGAAATTTTATTTGGATTGTTGTATTATGAAAAAAATGCATAGTCACCGTGAATTGGGATATAATTTGTTCGCTTCTTGAGAATGGAGGTTAGAAGATTATTAATCTTCGTCATAAAAATAATGCATATCTTCTTAAGCTTGCGTGGAACTTTGCTTATAGCAACAGGCCTTGGTCTTTTCTCTTGAAAGTCAGGGTTTTTAAATCAAAATATGAGTTTAGAATGGTTTATAGATCCTCGTCTCTTTGGCCTGGAATTAAACAATTTTATTCTACTATACTTGATTATACTTCTTGGACTGTTGGTATAGGTTCTTTGATTGGTGTTCTACTACTTCTTTAGCAAATATTGCAGGGTTATCCGATAGTGCTAGCATTCTGGATACAGTCTCTCAATTTTGGACAAGTTGTGATTGGAATATCCCCATATCTTTACAACAAATGACTCATTTTTTTAATCATATCATGGTTAGGGAGGAACAAGATATTCCTAATTGGATTCTAGATGAGTTTGGTCGTTTCACTCTTAAATCGGTGAGACTTTTTTCTTGGAACCAAGAGTTCCTCGTGGTTGGGGTAAATTCATTTGGTCTTCATCTATTCCGCCTTCCAAAACTCCAGTACTCTAGAAAGTTTTTCATGGGCGGCTTCCTACATATCAACATATTCAGAATAAAGATTTGCATATATGTTCTATGTGTACGCATTATGAAAAGCATGAGGAATCTATTCAACATTTATTTTTTGAAAGTTCTAATGCATTGCATATTTGGAGTTGGGTTCGACAGATTTTTCTTACTTATCATTTATCTAATAAGGATTATCTTCTTTCTTTTATTAAGAGTGATGATAGTCCTTTGGTTAAATTGATTAAGCTTGTTGTGATAACTTTTTCTATTTGGATGATATGGCGTATGAGGAATTATGCTAGATTTCAGGATAAGATTGAGGTTTCTAGGACTATTTCGGTAATTAAAGATTTAACTTGTCTAGTGGGAAATTTGTCTAAAGCTTCAATGAAGAATGATATGTTAGATTTCAACGTGATTACGTTTTTTGGTATTAATACTCGTAGTGGTAAAGTTCTTCGTCCTTTTCCTGTTAGATGAGAGTTTCCTTCATCAGGCTGGGTTAAAATTAACACTGATGAGGCTGTTAGGGGTATCCTGGTCTTGCTACTTGTGGAGGTATTTTCCAAGGGAGTATGAGGGAGTTTATTGGTGCTTTCTTTGCATTTCTTGAAGTTCAGACTGTTATGGTTGATGAGTTTTATGGAGTTATACATGTTATGGAGGAAACTCAAAAGATGGGGCTTGCTAATGTCTGGTCTGAATGTGATTATGCCTTGGTTTGTATTGCATTTACTGCTAGGACTAATGTTCCATGGATGTTTTGTAATCGATGAAATACTTGTCTTAAATACTGTGGGAAAATCAGGTTTAGGGTTACTCATATTTTCTGTGAAGGGAATGCGTGTGCTGATAAGTTGATTAATTTATTATTTATTCATAGAAAATCATTTCATTGGTATAATATGCTTCCATCTAGTATGTTCTTAGAATTCTTTATGAATATGTATATTTTACCTATGTATCGTTTTTGTTAACATATGGATTTTGGTCTAGTCCTCCCACATTTTGTATTTTCTTTCTTTTTTCTTTTTTTTAATAATAATACTTTTTTTCATGTGATGGTAGATGATTGTTGTTACTTGAGGTGTCAGCCTAGTTGAGATGTCAAGTTGCATAGTGATGCCTAACATGAAAGCTTTTATAAAAAGTTTAATCTTAACATTCATTATCACTATCATATTTTACTTTATTGTAATTTGCCCATTTAATCTTATAACTCAATAGTAGATGAATAACATTGCCCACAAACTCTTTGTAAAGCTTAATTAGGACCATAAACATTGCTAAGTATCACACAAGTCCATAAGATGTGACACGTGCTTAAAAATATTACATTAGAACGCTTACTAACTAAATTCTAAAATCCTAGCACAAACTTAAATTGACCTATTCCAAAGCCTTTCGGTATAATAACCTTAGCTCTATCAGTTAAGGTAATTGTGTTCACAAAATTTGTAAAAGTAGTGAAACAACATTCTTCATCTTTTCACTATCTAATATTTTAATTTATGTTATCTAGATTATCAACGAAGGTAGAATGTATCTTTACTTAATACGATAAACCACCACTCAATTAGAATATCATCCTATGTATTTACCCTTGCTCATTCAAATAAAATAATCATGTATCTCTATTTAACTCATCATCATAATTATATCATTCATGTACTTCATAAAAGAACAATATATATATATATATGCACACACATATACATATATTTCAACTCATACTCATTTTATTTCCACATCAATGTCATATATATATAATATAATATAACACAAACTGTGTACAATAAATTGTTTAAATTTTATAAATGAAACAAGTATTTGAAAAAAGAAAGATGTCACTTGAGTGAACCATCCTCACTTGAACCGACTTTCCTTCATAATTGAAATCATAATATGTTGCTTGAGGGTGATGCGAGTAATTGAGTAATATATTATTGAAAGATAGGTAATTAATGTGACATCCTCCTTGCTTGAGCATCCAAACAAGTGTTTGAGTGCTCATACTCTCAAAGGAAAGAGGATTCATTTGATTTCTCTCCCAATCAAGTCATAATGCTTTGCCTTGACGATAAATATCATTGTTCAACTATCGGTCTAATGACCAACCTAATGCTCTAGCAGAGAAAACAAGTGTCATTATTCTTATGCATTTTATCCCTTTTCATCCATTTTAGTAATTTGAACATACCCATTTCAATAATTTAGATATATTACATTAACATAAATCTTGGGATCTTGCGAGGAAGATACATCAGGGAGATTTGACAACAATGACTTGTGTTTAAACCTATACAAGAGACCATGATACTACCATTAATACAAAGTTTTAAAGCCATAGGTTTTCAAAATTTTATTCTCATAAATTACTTATTTCCTCATTCTTATCCAAATGTAAGACTCCCAACTTACATTTAACTCGGATAAACAACTTCATTTTTCCTAAATATATTCATAACTATCATCTATAATAAAATGTATCAAAATATACATAATTTATGGAAACATATGATGCAACTAGAAATACAAAGTATTCACTTAATAAATAACTATAAATCTTAAACTCCTCCGACACAAGGATTTCAATTTCATAGATAATTTCTCTTAAATGTTATCTAAGAAAAAAAAGTATTAATACACAAATTTTTTTTCTAAGCTTCTAAAACAAACTTAAAAAAATATAACTACTAATTTATATGACAAAATGTTCCCACTTTTGAATTGTTGAAATTTGTGAAACACAAAAATCCATACAAAAAAGATATAAGTTAAGTCCACATATCATTTTCGATGTGGTGCTTAACAAAAAAAAAAAAGTTTATGTAAGAAATTTGTTGTAGAATTTTTTTTTTCTAAATATATTTCTTTTCTAAACTCATGTATGTTAGAATTGTAGGCTTTAAACAAGAGGGGAGTGAATTGTTTATAAAAGATTTTCGCAAATTTAGAAGGTACAATGAAAGCCAAAGAGAATCAATTAACCAAAAATCTGTTCAGCTGAACTTAAAACCAGTTTTCACACAAACAACAAAAAATCAACCGGTTATTCTTGCGAAACAATCGGTTCTTTATAGCAACAATTATAAAATTCAACCAAAAACAGATTTAAAGAGATGAGGGATAGAGAAATTCACATTCTAAATTTATACTGATTAACTCTTAACCAAGAGTTACATTCAGTTCCAGAAAACCTCTATGAATTCCACTATGCAATCAAAACACCTTGATTACAACACACACACACACCAAAGTGGTGATCTTGAACCCTTTAAGAACACATACCACCTTTGGCAAACACAACAAAGAATTTAGAACACCCTATGAATCTGCACGCCAACAATTATTACAGAAATAGAATTTTTAAGAGAAAATGAATGTTCACACCTGATACAATCACAAATTGAAAAGAAGAAAATACAGTGCAATCCTATTCCACTCTTAGAAAGAATCCAAAACCTTAAGCAATCTTGGAAAAACTTGATTTGAAAGCAATCTTGTGAATTAATAACAACCAAAAGCGTAAACAAATTATATATACTCTAATCAGTTGTTAAAAACATTTAATACAAGAGGAAAATCAATTTTAAATCAATTAAAACAGATTGAACTAAGATAACAAAATTTTGTTAAGAAAATTCAAAAAACAATCGATTGATTTTTCGAAAAACAATCGATTGAATTGGTTTGACAGCAAAGTCAACCAAAGTCAAATAGTTTAAAATCCTTTTCAGAAACCTCTTAGTGTAAAACAACGGTTAAAACGACAATTCAACAGGTTGATTTTCCACTTCTCTTTGAAAACACATCTATTTCTAAAAGGATTAAAATCAAACAACCTTAGATCAAATCTATGAATGAATTACAAATTCAAACTACCCAAAACCCACACACACAAGCAACAACAAATCCTTCAACCAATCTTCATGGATTTGGAGACATCATAGTCTATCTTCAACAATGTAGTGCTAACCATGCATGATGAATGCATTTTTGTATTTTGAAGTTTGATTTAAACTCTAAAGTTCAAGTTAATGTTTTTTTCATATTCAGTGATTGATATTCAGATTAGATTGAAGATTCTTTTAGTTTGGAATACCCACTTATTTATGCTAATTTTTATGGGTCTATACTTGTACAAATTTTTAGGAAGATCCAAGTACCCCTTAGTTGTGATTTTAGGAATGTTTAAATGTAATGTTGTTACATTTAATTATTTGAAGAGATGCGTAACCTTTGAGTATGTTGAGAGTACGTTGTGTGTCTTTATTGTTGGAGGGAATAGTCATCTAAATATTGTTGCCAAGATATATTTCGACCGACCAAGATCGCCTTGGCCTTATACAATATAATAATAAGATTAAACATGAATTTCTAATTACATGTGATATGTTCCATATTTTAAAGGTTGAATTTATTGTTACATGTTTTAACGGTTGACTTTATTATATATATTTTGTAATTGTTTGATTCGAGTGCAATATCAAATAGTGAGAGTGTAACTCTTTATACTTAAGAGCGTAATAGTCCAAGCACCACGATTCGATTGTAACTTAACCCATCAACCTTTGTCATGGGACAATTGATGGTACCTACAATAATCTCCCCCTCAACAATTGTCCTATTAGGAATCAAACTCTTCAATTATGACTTGATCCTCCTGACTTACGCTATAGGACAATTGTGCAACATGCAATAATCTCCTCTTGAAAAAATGTCCTAATGAGAATCAAACTCATGACCTTTTGATACCATTTGTTGAATTGAATGCTTAACATTGAACAAAAAGTTATAACTGTTAGTTAAGGTGCAACTCTTTCTACTTAAGAGTATAACAACCCAATCACCACAATTCGATTGTGACTTGACCCTCCTGACCTTCGTCATGAGACATTTGATGTCATCTACAATAATCTACCCTGATAATTGTCCTACTAGAAATTGAACTATTTGATTGTGACTTGACCCTCTTGACTTACACAACAGGACCATTGTGCAACATACAACAATCTTCTCTTAAACAATAATCCTACTAGGAATCAAACTTGTAACCTTGACTTTAATACTAACCTTAGATTAAAAAACTATAAGTGATAGTTAAAACACATTTTTTTTTACTTAAAAACATAACATTCCACATATAACATTCAATTATTCAATTATAATTTAACTCACTTTGACATATGCCACTCAACAATTGATAATGCCTACAATAGTAATTACTATGTGAAGGTAAACTTTATCTTTTAAGTTCTAATTTTTTATTCAAGTTTATTTAATTATATGGATTAATAATTAATATTTTATTTAAGTTTTTTTGATGATTTATTAATATTTTATTTATTGAGTTTAATGAATATTTGATTTAAGTTTACGTATTGATTTTAATATATAATTTCATTTATTTATTACAATTAATATTTAGTTTAATTAATTAATTAATTTTTAAGTTTTATTTATGTTTATTGATTATTTTAATTTAAAATTTATATTTGAATTTTCAATTTATTTAATTAATACTTATTTTTAAATTAATTAATTATAATAATTAAATAAACTTATTTTTAAAATAATTGATTTTATGTTTATTATAGTAATTTTAAAATAATTGATTGATTTTAATATTTTAATTGAATTACATTTCATATTAATATACTAATTTTAAATTGATAATTAATTTATTTGAATTGCATTTGATATTAATGTTTAGTTACTTAGTTTTATTTATTTTTTTAGCATGCCACGTGAGACGTATTTCGATCTATTTGCAAATAAAAAACTATCTGGCACTTGAGACCACTACCTACTTTACCAGCATTTTTGTTAAGTAACACAATTGCTTCGTAAAGTGTTCCAAAATAACTCTCATAATAATTATTTTCAACTTAATATTTAAAATAACTTGTATGTGTTCAAATATGAAAATATTTACACTATATTTGATATTTCTCCTAACGTAAATTGTAAACAGTTAAACACAATAGTTTCGATTATTCTCAATTAAATTAGCCAACGTTTGATAATAACCACTCTTTAAAATAATTTGAATTAAATATATCTTAATTATTTTTAAAAAATCCATTTAATGTTTGTATATTTTAACGTGTCAAACATTAATACTTTTTTCATGAATTTAAATTTAAATAGTTTTATAACATCTACCTTTAAATACTTACGTTAGAAAAAAACAACTTTGCCATTGACCAATGCTATTTCATGATATATATATATATATATATATATATATATAATGTAAAGAAAAAATATTCTAGAAAATTAATTAGCTGTATTTATAACTATAAATGAAATTATAATTATTAAATCCGTGCCACAATAAATCAATCGTTTTTATCATACACAAAAAATTAATTGTTTTTTATCATAGTCTCCCTTATAGTTATGTAATTTCTTAAGGGATGTTATAATACATTTTGCCATCCATTTCAATGTATAAGTGATAAATTACGTATATTTTATTTTAGTATAAATTCTTTTGTTAGATAATTTATTATATTATAATTTAAAGGTCTCTTTAATTAAATAAAAATAACCTTTTATTTCCCACCCTTAAAAAAAATTCAAAATTATTAAACATATTATTATTTTTATCTCTAAACATTTAAGCATTAGTTAAAAATAATATATAAAAATTAAAAAAATTAAAATAATATTGTAAATAATAAAACGAACATTTTTTCAGTATAAAGACCAAAATAAAAGGTTATTACAACTAAAGAAACTGAATAAGCAGTTATTTTTTAAAATATAGGAACTTTCTCCCATAATATATATTATATATAAAATAAATTGTTAAGTATGAATTCAGATTTGTGATTATATAACTCTGCCCAAAATTAATTTTTAAATTTTGTTTTATATTAAATTTCAATGTTTTTTTTCCTAAAAACATGAATAAAATGATTTTTATTACGAAAAATAAAACCTATTTAAGAAGTTTTTATACTAAAAAAAGAAAAAATTACTATTAATTTTATAGAAACTAATTGAAAAAAAATAACAGAAAAAAATTATAAAAATTGATTAAACATAATTATACAAAATTACAAAACTGCCAAATTAATTCATACATTTGAATTACTTTAATAAGATATAATAAAATTATAAATATTAGAAGTTATAAAATAAATAATACAATAATAACGTTAAATAATTTAAGAGTAATAAAATATGAATTAATAACTAACCAGAAAAAAATATTATTAATATTTTCAATATTAAAAATACTAATATTTGAGCAATTTGCTGTAATTTTAATTCACGATGATTTAAGAGAGAGAAACATTTTTCAAAAATACAAAATTAATGCCATATTAAAACTAATAAATATTTTACACGGTAAATAATATATAGGAAAAAATCTGATTAAATATTATAAAACATTAATTTTTAATTCATGGCAATTAAAATTTTATTGCCAATAAATAAAAAACATTTATTATTTATTTATTTTCATTTTTATAATCCACGAGATTCCTTCTTTTACCCTATATTAATTAAAAATAAAAATAAAATCAAAATGCAATAAAAAAATAGTAATAACAAATAATAATTTTATTTTGTCCTTTTTTACTCAAGCTTAAAATCCAAGTAAGGAATTTATAACATAAAAACAAAAATAAGAGTTCATCTCCTATTTTCTTCATTTATAAATTCACATGAAAAATAAAAGCCTAACATGTGAGTGAGAAGAGTTATTTTCATATTTTTAGGAAAAGTTATAAAAAAAATCCAAATTTCTTCAGTTTCTGCTGAAAGAACCTCAAAAACTGGTTTTCTTTTCTTCTGGCACCTTCTTCATTGTGTTTTCTGTCCTAACTCCTTCACCATTATTACCTTCTTTCTTCTTCCTCTTCTTCTTCTTCTCATTATTATTTTTCCCTCACCCACAAGAAAATTTGTTTCCTTTGTTATCAAACAAAGTTCACAATCTCAAAGGGTGTCTATAACTCTCTCTACTTTGTATGGAGCAACAGAATCTTTCAGACACCGATCAGTTTTTGACTCTGGGCGCCACATCGGACGAGTCACAGAGTCCTAAGGAACCAGTGACGCATGTCAACGCCGCCGCAGACAATAACAACAATGTTGTTAGCACAGTCAATGTTGCAACTGGTTCTGGTTCTGAGCTTGTTGTGGCCGTACCAAACTCCGAGGCTGTAGGTTCGGGATTGGTGGTGAAGCGAGGAAGGGGGAGGCCGAGGAAGCATGAGGCTGTCGGGAACACGGCGTCTCCGTTGTCGGCGGTGACGCCGGCGCCACCAGGATTTTCCAATCAGACCAAGAGAGGCAGGGGACGCCCTCGTGGTTCTGGGAAACTGCAGGCTATGGCTTCCATTGGTGAGTTTTCTTGTTTTTGTTTTGTTTATATTTGCTTGCAGTTTTTTTTTTTTTTGTTTTGTAATTAGTCATTGTCCTACTATTGATTTTTGTAAAATTATTGAAAATATGTTTTTCAAGAAAAAAAAAATTCTTACAAAGGAAGAAAAAAAATGGTATCAAAATGGTACCATAGAGTTTGTACACTTGGTGGTTGATATGCATGAGTCTATAATGATAGCAAGATAATAAAGGAGGATTTTGAGAGAGTTTTGTCACATACAATTTATTCTTAATCTAGAATTTGTCTGCACATAAATATTGTTTGACAAAATTGTTTTCTGCTGACAGATGTTTATTTACATTTTTTTAAACCAAGATGCATTTCAAAGATAAATAAATGTATTTTATCACTACAACTTTTTACTTGTTATCATAATATTTTACTGGTTATTATTAATCAAATTGAAGAATGAATGAAACAAAGTCTTTAAAATTTGTTTTTTAAAATACTAATATAAATCATAAACCATATATTTTTAAAAGTGTGTTGGAAAATTTTTACTGGTTTTGTCATATTTTCTTTCTATGTGATTGGAATTAAATTAATTAATTTATATTTTTATCAAAAATAATTTCGAATATTCATGGGTATTGGGAGGTATTAGTTTTTTTTTCTTTTAACACAAAACCATAGCTACAGCACATGTTGTTATTTCTGAATAAATTAAATGACTTTTTAAAATATGAAAAATAACAAATAATTATGTTAGCAAAATCTTCTCAGAAGATTATTGTACTACATGTAACAAGATCAAAATAGATTAAGTCATTAAAGTTAATAATAATTTTTTTTAACTCCCATGCTGATTATCATTAACTCCAACTTTAACTTTAAAAGTACACAATTTGAAATTTGAAAAATACTTTATGTTAAAAATTCACACATAATAGTTTATGAATGAATGTAAATGTTAAAAAGTTAAGTTTTGTAAGGTGAAATTAGAGTTATAATACACATATCAGAGGTATTTAAAGTTATACTTAATTTCACTACTTAATAAATTCTACAACTTTTTAGTCTCTCTTACTTTGTTGGCTCGACCATCTCTTAACAACAAATCACTATATTTTAATCTCATGTTCTATTTGGTCTATTTATAAGCATGTCATGCATACAAATGTTTTGATATGTTTCTCATGCTTGAATTATTTATCACAGGTGGGTTTATGCAAGAAACAGCAGGGGGAAACTTCATACCTCACGCACTGAGTGTGCAAATTGGAGAGGTAATAAAAGACTCCTTAAAGAATTGTTCATATTTCAGATTTGTCTTAGTTTTGTAGAACTGTTCTATAAATGTGATATCAACTGAAAATAACATGTTTTTGATCACTTTCAGAATTTGGTAGGAATGATAATGTCCTTTTTTGAGAAAAGCCCGCTATCAGTTTGCATACTTTCTGCTACTGGTGCTATTTCAAATGTGACCATTCGTGGCTCTAATCATATTATGAGACTTGAGGTACAAATATACAAACTATCTCCAGCATAACAATGTTCATATGAATCTTACCCTGCTTTCTGTTTCCACATCAAAGTTTTGCATTTGTTACAACATTTATATAGATTTTGGGTTAAGGAAAAAGGAAAAGAGAGACTGAAAACAATTATATATTGAATATTTTGCATGCTATATCCTTGTATTTCATTTTCTGATTTGTTTTTTCAAATTGATTTTGCTGCATACAGGGTACCTATGAGATATTGTCTTTATCAGGAACTTCTACCTTCACTTGTGGCATTAATGGTCCAGTTCGTACAATTGGATCATTGAGAATTTCAATGGCTAAATCTGATGGAAATGTTTTTGGGGGAACCCTTGAGAGTGCATTGGTAGCAGGTTGCCCTATTCAGGTAAGAATTTTACAAGATGTGGTGGAGATTTATCTTTTGATTTCACATAAACTGTGCTATTAAACATTGAATACCTTGAGAGATTTAAAGTAAATTTGGAAGATGATTCAATAAATTACTCAGAAGTTATTTATAAGTATAGCTGTATTGTACATATACCATATAAAAGGTGTCTTTACACAAACTTTAGTTTAAACCTTTGTACTTACTTTTGGAATCTTTTGTTTATCATTGACAAGAGAGTTAATCTTTAGACACTTGTTCTTCAATTATAAGTAGCTTTATCTCAATCTATGCTCAACATTTAATGCAAACCAGTAGAATGATACTAAAATTAGTTTGTTCATAAATTTTGTTAGATGTACTTAGCTTATTTGTTTATTACTGTACACTATTGCATTATGATCATTTTCAATCTTTTTTGTCTCTTGTGTGCATCAGCTTGTTATGGCCACTTTCAAGCAAAACATGAATACTCAAATCAAGAGAAAACAATTGTTTGGATTTTCTAATGTCCCCCTTATGCTGGAAAGTCCAGATTCAGAAAGGGGTAAACTGAAAGTTCCAAAGTGGACAGAAGGTGAGAAGAGTTGTTCTTCACCACCACCAACAGGACTTGAACCAACAACAGTACCTGATTGTGTAGCAGAGAATGTGTTTTCTGCCACACCTAATGGAGGAACAGATAATGGTATAACTCCACACAATGTGCATTCTGCATGTTTTATTGGTGTTGATATGGACAACCAGGCTCCACAGTCTGCATCAGATGATTCAGATCAGAAGACTTCTGCAGACGAGAATGCAAATGTTATAGAATTATGAAACTATCTGCAATAGCATCTTTGTAGTTTTCTATATGGAGATTAAGTTTTATGTTCTCTGGTTCATGCCAGAGGTGGTTGAATATTTATAGTGTATGACTTTGTCAAGAATTGTTCATCTAGTTAGTAGCATTGTAACTAAAAAGGAATAAAGTTCCTTTTGATTAATGTGATAGTTTTTCTGTGATTTCATTTTCTGCTTTAAATCTTGAAATGAGTATTCCACTGTCTAAACCAAGTCATATCTTGCTCAATGTGAGAGACTTCCTTTGTTATATAAAGTTAAGAAATGACAAATTCTTCCTATATTATAATTTGAACTTCCATCCTATCATTTTTTAAACTTTTAAATTACTCTTTATTTTTAATTTGAAAATTTAAAAAACACAATTTAAAAATTAAAATCTCATTCTGAAAAAGTAAATTCAGAATGTATAAAATATATTTCGAAAAAAAAAATCAAAACACAAAATCTGAAAATGAATTTAAAAAAAAATCCAAAATGTAGAAATATGTTCGAAAAATCCAAATCCAAAAAAGAGTTTCATAACTATTTTTCTATCCACACCCTTTTCTTTTAATTATTTTTGTCATTTACAATAACATTTTCGTCATTTCACTAAAAAAATTGGGTGCATGTTCGACTTGATATGCGTAGGTTGAATTTCATATGTGCAGAAAGAATTTTTCTTAAAAAATTCTCAATGAATAATTTTTTTCAGTCATAGGAAAACCCAGTGGCTGAGTTTGTATTGATTTTTTTTTAAATGTCTTTTTCTTTTCTTTATCTTGATTATGGAGTTGTTTTATTTAATTTTCATTTATAAAATTATATTATTAAGAACTTTATTTTAGATAATTGTTACACTCCAACGATGAAGCTTTTAAAATTTAGATTATAAAATTGCATTTGATTCAACTTTATTTATTATTTCATATGATAATACTTTATTATAATAATAATATAAATTATTAAATTTATAGACATATGTAATAATCATTTATTATTTATATAAATTAGTTCAATCAATAATCTAACTCTTGAATAATTAACTCAATGCGTTATCTAGTTAATGACTGAATTGATTTTCAGAACCCTAACTTCAATCAAACACTTTAATAAACTAGTTTTATAATTATCAACTTCCAATTTTTCATTCACAGTCACGGAAGAACATGTTAATTTCTAACTAATTTTTTAATTTCACTTTTGTTCAACCAAAGATATCATGATATAAAGTGTAAGATTTAACTAAAATATTCAAAGCTCAACTTTGAATCTCTTTGCTTGCATAGAGTTAAAGAAGCTTTTTATAAGGATTAACTTGTTAATTTTGTTTCCCTCCATTCTTAAATAAATATTATTTACTCCTTGAATATTGAGTTTACATAATAGTTAGTTTCTAAGTACTTCAGCACTGTAATTTTTTTTCAAAATTATTCACAAAATATTATCTATAATTCTGTATTTATAGATAAATTTAACGGTACATACACATTACTATCTACGGATCAATTTAACATCAAATATTAGTCACAAATTTTAATAGTAACATATTTTAATCTGTCGATAAATTTAATATTATACACTAATTAACAATAATAATATTAACACTATTATCAATATTAATACTATTATCAATATTATTATTAATATTAATACTATTACTAATGTTATTATTAATATTAATAATGTTATTAATATTATTATTAATATTAATAATGTTATTAATATTATTATTATTACTGTTAATAATATTAATATATTATTAATAATATTAATAACATTATTAATACTAATATTAATATTAATATTATTATTACTAATACTAATAAATATTTATGGTATCATTAATATTAATATTACTTATATTATCATTATATTATTAACTGTTATTAATATTATTATTAGTATTTAATAATATTATTATTAACAATATAAATATTATTATTAATTTTACTTATGATATTAACTTGTTAAAGATGTAATTTATAAGCGTTAACTTGTTAGTTTTGTTTCCTCGGTTCTTAAACAAAAATTTTACTCCTTGAATATTGAATTCACATAATAATTAGTTTTTTACACTAAAAAAAATTATGAAATACAAACCAATTTTAGAGACAAAAAATAATTAATTGCTATAGTGACTAAATTAGAGACCATTTTAAACTAAAATTTTGTTTAGTTTCTAAATTAGTTTCTATTATGTTAAATAGTTTCTAAATTTGTATTTAATTAGCTACCTAAGTTTTAACTACTTGTAGATTCTAAATTTGGTAGCAAAAGCTTTGGTTGCTAATTAAATATCAATTTAGAAACTATTTAATAATAATATAAACTAATTTATAAATCAAAAATATTTTTAGTCTCTAAAATAGTCTCTAATTTAGTCACTATAACAACTAATTATTTTTTATTTTTAAAATTAGTTTTTATTTCATAATTGTCTTGTAGTGTTAGAACACTACAATTTCTTTTTAAAATTAACCAAATATTAATTCAACACTACATACAAGTTACTCATAAACCTATATTTATAAATAAATTAAATATTACATATAAATAATCATCCATAGATATTATCAATAAGTAAATTTAATATTATTTATCAATTATTACCTACGTATCTTTGTCTATTAGAAAATATCAATTATTACCTACATATTTTTATCTATTAGAAAATTATATACAAATTATAACCTACTAATTAATAATATTATTATTATGAATAATAAAAATAATATTAATACTATTATTAATATTATTCTTAATATCATCATTATTATTATTAAATATTATTATTAATATTAATAAATATTAATAATAATAATATTAATAAATAATAATAATATTAATAAATAATAATAATAATAATAATAAATATTAATATCATTATTAATATTAATAAATATTAATATTATTATTAATATTAGTATTTTTTTATTAATATTACTTTATATTATAATCAATATTATTACCATTATTTATATTGTTATTAATATTATTACCAATATCATTATTAATAATATAGATATTGTTATTAATACTATTATTAATACATATGCATGTATCCGTAGAAAAATTTACTTACATTTTTTGTAGGTAAAATATAAATAATATTAATAAGAAAAATATTATTATTAATAATATTAATATTATGAAATTTATTATTATTATTATTTTAATATTATTTAAGAATATATATGTAGCTATTCTTTAGATACAGATCCATAAATAATATCTATCGATGGATAATATTAATAATGATATTAATAATTTATTAATAATAATATTAACAACTTTATTATTAATATTAATATTTTTATCAATATTAATAATATTATAATTAATATTATTAATATTATAATTAATATAATAAATAATATTATTAATATAATAATTAATATTATTAATATTATAATTAACATTATTAATATTATAATTAATATTATAATTAATATTATTAATATTATTTTTAATATTATTATTATTATTATGATTG
>Ga0123342_1006622_pt1 | contig 15930 bp, 9 predicted proteins | sample Turbeawhitnodule_FD_89960 | JGI IMG/M metagenome (GOLD analysis project Ga0123342, IMG submission 89960) | Root nodule microbial communities of legume samples collected from Mexico - Turtle bean Mexico white nodule | ecosystem: Host-associated > Plants > Roots > Nodule | place: Mexico: Nepantla... | reverse complement strand
TTTTTATTTTTTTTTTTTTTTTTTTTTTTTTTTTATTTTTTTTTTTTTTTTTTTTTTTTATTTATTTTTCATTGGTTTTTTTTTTTTTTTTTTTTTCATTTGGGAAAACAGTTATATATCCCCTTCTATTAACCTAAAACGACAAATAAAGGTTATTCTCCCTGGACCTAACCAAATTGGACCTGCACTCAATTATATTTGTGAGAGTATCGAATTATACTTAATGAAAATAAAATTAGGGTTTAGTGATTTCTGCACTCAATCACACATTCAAGTTCGTTTATGCCATTCTCGCACCCAACACCCTCTCGCACGAGCGTTCGCATCCTCACATCTTGGTTGACATTTTTTTGGCAACGTAGTGTTGAGTGGAAGGATCCTTTAAACAAAGATGAAACCAGGAGCTCGAAGGTCCTCCATTGTTGTGCGAAGGTATGAGGGCATCATCTGCATCAACGCACCCTATAAGCCTTTTCAAAATAAACATGACAAAGGTACAATTGAATCATGACAAAGGTACAATTGAATTTTAGAATGTTCGTCGAGTGCCAATCACAATGGATTGGGTGGAGGAAGAAATTGCCACAAATAAAATGTCTACAAAACCGTGATCCATTTATTTTATTCATAATTAATTATCCCAAGATAATCGAAAAGGGTGGATAATAAATTACGGGTGTTCATGGATTTTGGATTTTTAAAAATCTAATCCAATTTAGATCCAATAAAATGGATTGCATTTAAAATCTATATCTTTTTAACTATATCAAATTTATTTAAATTTTTAAAAATTTATTTAAAATAAATTAAATCTAGATTAAATTTATTTTAGCAATTAGATTAAATTTATTTTATTAATTACATTAAATTTATCTCCGGACTTTGGATGACTAAGCTCGACATGGAACCTAGCTAACTCGATTCGACAAGGGTCTGGACCGACTCGGCTCGCCCTAAGTCTAGGTCGACTTGGCTCTACATGATCCTTGTGACGACTCAACCTTGACTTGAGGCGACTCAACTCGACATGGGCTCGGGCTGACTTGACTTGACACTGGTCGTCTCGAATCAACATGGGCCTGGGCCTGCACAGCTTGACATGTGCTTGGGCTCACACTACTTGACATGGGCATGGGCAGACTCGTCTCAACATTCTCTTGTGTTGACTTGGCTCGACATGGTATCCGGTCAACTCGGATCAGCATGGGTCTGGGTTGACTCAACTTGACATCGTTGGGCCTACTCAATTCAAAATTACCGAGCCAACTCACCTCAACTTGGCTCCACGTCAACTTGGGACGACTTCACTCGACATCATTTTGAGCTGATTTGGCTCAATATCGATCCAGGACGACTAAGCTCGACATGGTCTTTGATTGAATCAGATCAATATGGGCCTAGGTCAACTCAAATTGACATAGGCTCAGGTCGACTCAAATTGACATAGGCTCGGGTCGACTCGTCTCGACATTGGCCGAGTTGGCTAGGCTCGACATGGGCCCGGGTCGACTTGGTTCGACATGGTCCTAGGTCGACTCAGATCGATATGATCGATATGCGCCTGGGTCGACTCAGATTGACATAGGCATGAGCCATCTTGGCTCGACATTGATTCTGGCCGACTTGATTCGACATGGCTCGGGTCTACTTGGTTTGACATGGGCTTGGTGCTGACTCGACTTGGACTCTGGCACACTCAACTCGACTTGGGTCCGAATTAACTCGGCTCGACTTTGACCCATCAATTGGACTCGACATGGACTCGGGTCAATTTTGCTTAACCTGGACTTGGATGAACTCGGCTCAACCTGAGTCTAGGTCAAGTTAAGATCTAACATAAAAGTCATTTTAAACAATTCAAAAATATATCTAAAGTATATTTAATTCATATCCAATTAAATAAATTGAACTTAAAATTCAAAAAAGTATGAATTTAAATTTAAAAGAAATTTATTTAAATAAACTAAAAGATAATATAGATTTAGATTATTGTAAATTAGATAATTTGGATATTTTACCCAACAAAGATTGATTTAGTTAATGTTGGAATTGAATTGATAGATTAGACCTCCGTAAAATTATAATTCTAACCAAATAGGTGAATATCGCTTTCACCTCTTTTAATAAAATATATTCCCTGTCAAAAGTCCACAACTATAGAATAAAGTAAAAAATAAAAGAAGTAAACTCCTGAAAACTAAAAATATAATTAAATCACACATTTAATTTTTTGAATTAATAGTTAAACATTCCACTACAATAATTTTTTGAATTAGATTATAATTTGTTAATTGTATTTTGGGTTTGGATGTGGATATTAATAACACGGTGTGAACGACTTTATTCCGTTGCTATGCAAGCATGACAGTTGAGTTGCGAAGTCTATTCCCTCCCAACGACGACGTTCAGTCTCGATTTGAGTGTTGACACCAAACGCACCGTACGTGCGCACGCTGCTCTAACAAACCGTCTTCTTATTTCTCCTTTTCCCCAAAACAAAACTCACATAACAGAACGCTCTGTTTCTCCATGATTCTGTTTCAGGTTTCTTCTTCATTCTCTCTTCTCCACTTCTGAACACTTCCTTTTCTTCTTATCCACCGCGCTTTCCTTATTCTTTTCAGGATCTCTTCTCCCTCCGCCGCCTCCACCACGTTTTCTCAGGTACTCTACTTTCCTCACTCTTCCAACCTCAACCTTCAATTTCACAACACTCCACATTCTACTTCAATTCCTACAATTAAATCGCAAACGCCTAATTCAAACCACAAATTACAGTTATCTAAGATCTTCATCAATATTTCACAAATTGAATCCATTCATACACTAATATTAATAACCGAATTAAGTAGTAATATATCACCGACTGCAAATATATACATATAATGAGATTATTCTAGTTTAATTACTTGTCCATATCAATACTATTTTTATGGTGTAATTTTAGTTTTAAATCGAATTTGAACTTTGTATGTATTTATTGTGTAGTTTTAGGAAGTTGAGGTTGGATTGTGTGATGAATAATACTCTTTTTATTGTGTAATTTTAATCAGTTCGAACTTGATTATATATATATGATTTTGAAAGAAAAAAAGAAGCAATGATACAGTATAATTAACGGTTATTAATTCGGATATTTTGTGTGTGTTGTTTTTATCGAAGCAGAATCGGTTTTGCAGTCTTTACGGGAGTCCTTTACGAGTTCGAGTTGCAAAAGCGCGGAGTTGGAGCAATGTCGCGACGACTCAACGGCGTTGGTTTTGAAATTCGTGGCGATGGCGTCGATTTTGGTGGCCGGATTTGGGGGGATCGCGATTCCGCTGGCGGGGAAGTCGAGGCGGTTGCTGCGGCCGGACGGGGACGCGTTCACGGCGGCGAAGGCGTTCGCGGCGGGGGTGATTCTAGCCACGGGGTTTGTGCACATGCTGAGGGATTCCTGGGAGGCGCTTGGGCACCCGTGTCTGAGAACGCGCTGGGGCGCGTGGGCGAAGTTTCCTTTCACCGGTTTCTTCGCCATGGTCTCCGCGCTCTGCACTCTCCTCGTTGACTTTATGGCAACTGCGTACTACGAGCGGAAGGAGGGGCTTGGGCGCGTGGAGCGTGCGAAGGTTGTTGAATGTAGGAGTGACGAGGAGGCGTTGTTGGAAACGGGAATAGTGGAGGTTAAGGATGTTGGGGGAGAGGGAAGCCATGCGGTGCACCGTACACACTCCCACTCGCACCACCGTGATGATGTGGAAAGTACCGTTCGGCACGTCGTCGTTTCACAAGTAACAACAAACTCACTATTCCTTGTTTGTTTAAATAATTTTGGTTAAAATTTTCTAAAAGTTAAATATAATGAGATTTTTATTACATAAGAAATACAATTTACAAAAAAAATAAAATCATTAAATTTTAATTAATAAGAAAGAGTAATTTTAAAAGTGTGTTATAAAATATCGTAGTAACGTTTTGCATTTTTTAATTTGTGTGATTTCAGGAAACTAAAAATAATAATGGTCATCTTACAGTTTTTTTTCTGAATATTTGTTAGTTGTGTGAGCAGGTGACGTAGAGTTATTTTAGATTATTTCTTCCGTTGGAAATTTACTTGCTTTTCCTCCGTTAGTAGTTATAGCACAAAAATAGCTTGGTAGTTCAAAATTAAGTTAGGGGATGGTAAATGTGATTTTGAATAAAAATATTTTACGAATCAAAAGATATTTACAGCGGAACAAATATTAGATGACCCTCTAGAGTAATTATAATATTAATAATCTTATTATGATAAAAATTATTTATGATATTAGTGTGATTTAATTAAATTTTTATTTTTTAAAAAACATTTAGAAGTGAAAAAAAGACTTTTGCGATAAATTAAAAATTTTATATTAAGAATTTGTTTTCACACTGTTACGAATATTGAAATGTTGCTTTCAGTTACACAAGCACTTTTAAGCTTCAAAATAATTTGATTCTTAAGAAAATAGATAATTAATAAGTTCTTAAATTATTATATATGGTTACAATAATAAAAAAAGACGTTTGTTTAATTAAATTTTAGTCTTTCTGAACGTATCTTCAAGTGATATAATATATGTTTTCGACTTATTTTTGTTTCTATTTTTTTTTCTTGATTTAAACAAACATCTGAAAAATATAATACATGATTTTTCTATCAAAAGAGTGTGATTTTATAAAAAAATCTTGAAAAAAACTCACCCAAAATTTCATTTGGAAAACACATAGATTACTCAGTGACTGTTTACAAAAAGTAAAGTTTTGCTACAAAATTGTTTCCGAAATAAAATTTGTAAACATAGATTACTGTATTTCAAATTTAACTTCAACAGAAATTAATTATAAGAAATTGCTAGTAACAGACTTTTTCAGTACATATTTTATTATTGGTTAAGATTTATTGGAAGTTATAAAATTAAAAAACATTTACTAAAAGTTTGACTCAAAAAGTTGTAATTTTAATAAATTTTAACTAAAAGACTATATCATAAAAATGTTTTAAAGAATATATTCCGTACATTTTCAAGAAGAAAAAAAAAACTATTGAAGCTCACAGTTATTTAGTGGTTACCAATTATTCAATGGCCATTGCGTACAAGAATCATTTTCGGTTGCTTGGTCTATAAGAGCATCAAGTCCTAAATTACGCCCACCAGTTTTTGTTTACTTTTTGAATACAACAATGGATGGACCAGCCGGGATCTAAAACAAGTGGACCTGTCAATCGAATCAAATTATTGTTTAACTTAAAAGTTTTGTTGTTTGTAATGAATAATAGTAATGTGCTCCTTCTCTGTAGTATCTATCTGCTAGTAAAATACTATGAATTCTCTTAAACTTCTGAAATAAAGGGTGCATGAAGATTGCTTAAAGTTTATGTTGATTAATTAATAATTTAATAATAATAGACAATTCACAAAGTATGCAAATTTCTGACGTTCAACTTGTATCTAGGTATTGGAACTTGGGATTGTATCTCATTCGATGATAATTGGGTTATCTCTAGGAGTTTCCCAAAGCCCTTGTACCATGAGACCCCTAATTGTGGCATTGTCGTTTCATCAGTTCTTCGAAGGATTTGCACTTGGTGGATGTATCTCTCAAGCCCAATTCAAGACCTTATCAGCAACAATAATGTCGTGTTTTTTTGCACTAACAACGCCCTTAGGTGTTGCGACTGGGGCTGGTATTGCTTCAGTTTTTAACCCTCACAGTCCAGGAGCACTCATCACTGAAGGCATCTTGGACTCTTTGTCAGCTGGGATTTTAGTGTACATGGCTTTAGTGGACTTAATAGCTGCAGATTTTCTTAGCAAGAAAATGCATTGCAACTTTAGGCTGCAGATTACAAGTTACTGCTTGCTCTTCCTTGGAGCTGGATTGATGTCTTCACTCGCAATTTGGGCATGATCCTTTTCAATGTTGTAATTTATTTTTCAGGTAATATCCATCCATGTATAGCTTGATGGTTTTTATTCTTATACATATCTATAACTAATTAACTGAAGAAAAATATAGAGATGCTAAAGATAGATTGCTGAAAAGGGTGTGTTAACAATTGTAGCATTATATCATGTGTAGGGGAGTAGTTGTAGTTATGAGCCCACTACTTCTATCATAATTTTAAGCATGCAGCTTCACTTAATTAACACCGTCTGATCAGGCCTCCATCAGAATAAAGTAGACAATTACTTTCTGCACCGGACGAAATTTGAACCTGTACATGATTTTTATGTTAAATGATAAAAATGTCCTTGATTTTCAGAATTTTTTTTCTGAAATATATTTTTATATTTTGTTTTAGGAAATTTCTTTTTCAGAATGTATTTTTTTATTCTAGGACTGTTTTTTCAGAGTGAAATTTTAATTTTTCAATTCTATTCCGAAATTTCACTTTTATAACACAAAATTCCATTTAAAATTTACTTTTTTAAATGTATTTTTTTTTTAATTATAGAATGAAGGACAATTTTGGATACTTCTGGATGCATTGGGTGCATGTCATTTGTAAGGTGCAGGAAGAATTTGCCACAAAGTAATGTGTTATTCGGCCCACTTACCTCAATACTCTTCAGGTTCACATCATCTTCATCCTCCACATTGGTTCAAAATCACTGGTATTTGAGCTGTTTCATTATCTGGCAACCAATACTTTTTTGGAAGATATATTATAGGTATTTTTATTGAAGATAATTTCAGTTGACTTAAATAATACTATTGTAATTAATAAAACTCTATTTTTGAATATTTCAACGTGGCTGCATACTTAAAACTGGAATTCAAAACCAGTGATCAGAATGGAACCATTCATATTGGTTAATTCTACGTGTTGGAGGATGGTTCCAATAGCTACAAAAAAATTATTTACTTTGCAATTGAATGGTTTGGTAGGCGAAGCCGTTTTGGCAGGCATAGAAAACAGGCACTAACAAGTAGTAGTGTTCTGATGCAAGTATGCAAGGTTCACTTATAAAATCAAGTTATTTTTGTGTCATACCTCTCTATTAATTGGTCTCACTGTGATACTCATCAAACATTTGTATATTTACCCTCTTATTGAAAATGAGTAAATATTCTTTTCATATATTTCTGTTTGATTATCTCTTTAAATGCAATCGTGGTGCTTTTAATTTTTATTTGTGATTTTAGTCGTCTTGTTTTTTTGTACCATGATAGTTTCCAGATTTTAGAAAATTCATTATTTTAATTCTAATTTTTGAATTTGTTTGCATGCTGTTTCTTTTATTGTGAGATTAAATTAAACACTAAATTTAAAATATTCCTAGGTACTATCATAAAATAATCTTATTAATTAAACTATAAAAGAAATCATGTGCAATATAGGGAGTGTCCCAGAATTGTAAATATTTAATCTCTGAGGACTAAATTTGTGAGCAATTTTTTTATAAAAATATCTGATAAATTTGTTATTTCTATAAAAATATTTTAAAAGCCATATTCATCATAAACTTTAGTTGATTCACAATATGCATAAAATAAAAGTTAAACCTAAAGATATCATATTTTTCTTCCAAGATCAAGTTACACAGTGCAAAGTAACTGATTGTCTATATATGTACATGGTCAAAATGCTGGATTTATACTTGTATATATATTGAAGACTATTTGTCATAAGAAATCAATTCTTTAAACAAATTTCATCATTTCAAAAGTAACTTGTGTCTAACCCATAACTAATTTGTCCTCTCTATTCTATCAACTTCATCTTCTTAGCTACATTTGCACCATGAGAACACACTAACCATCAACAATTAATAATTAGTCCTGTCCTTACATTTAATAAATCATATTTTCAATTGCACTTACTAAATGTTACTTGCTAAGAATAGTGATTAAAAATAATATATTATTAACAATTTTTCACTTAACTAAAATATCTTATACTTTATTATTAGAACTGTATATTTCTTTCACTGACTAAATACCAAATCATGATTTAATCAAAACCACCAGTTTTGAAGGATTCTTCCAACCCATTCACAGTCTAAATGATCCTCATCATTAAACAAGTTTTTTCTCCTCTCATTCTCTTCTTCTTTAAAGCTAAATGTTTTGCTACTGTCTTCATTATCAGCCTTAGCCACTCTAGCAAACCTCTTTCTTGTCACAGGAAACCTACTGGTGGAACTAACCACCTTAATCCCTGCCATGATAGATGATTTTGAACTGGAAATCAAGGCTCCACAGCTCTCATTCTTGACATCATGGAAGGAAACAGGGGAATTTGATAATTCATGGGTAGCAGAAAATGTCATCTCTTTGTACAACTCTTGCATCTTCTCTTCTACTTTTTCTTCTTGGAAACAAAACTTCACACTCTCTTCCTTGTCAAATTCATCTAAAATCTCTTGAAACTTTCTTGTTAGAACTTCTTCTTCTGTAGAGTTTGGAGTTTTCTCCATTAAAAGCTTGGTGCCTAGGGAGAGAGAAGAAGTTGATACAAGTTGAAAAACAAAGGGAGTGGTACCAAGAAGGAATAATAAACACTTGTGAGATTAAAAGTTTAGGAAAAGATATGGGTGTGACATATAACTGATATACAAGATAGAGACAAGAGGGCAAGTGATCAATCATGCATTAATCATGCAAAGTCTATTCATTCACGCCTCATTTATTAAATATAGAGTTGTTAATTCCGAAATTTTATTAATATGATTTAAATTTAAATATATTTATATATATATATATACATTTTTTTTTGTAATTTAAAACTAATATTTATTTATGTTTTAAAATGGAGTCATACCAACGCATTTGACAGTTAAGGTCCATAACCCAATTTTCCTATTTTAATAGGCTTCTTACCATTTCTATTTGCACCCTCATAATTTTTTAAAAAGATCATTTTACCTTTCAGAAAAGTGACTTCCAAATTATCTTTTCTGTGGAATTTTTAGAATATGATATCCATAATAATGGAGGTGTAGGAAGAAAAATTCTAATAGTAGGTTTTGGACCTGATAAAACTAATCTATTTTTGTAACGGACCATCTAGCTACTATTTTTAATGCTTTTAACACAATATGCTATATCAGATTAAAAAGTGATGAAAAAGAAAAGAAAAAGAAAAAAAAAGTCATATGTTTCAACTTCTTATTACTTTGTTTATAATCATCCAAAACTGTCTTCTGGACTTACAATATTATCTCCACATGTAGAAGTACAATACTAACAGAAAAAACCAATATCAATTCGTTTCGATCTAATTATTTTAAAACCCTATTGTTTAAAAACTTCAGCTTTAATGTATACATAACAAATAGAAGCCTTATGGATTTCATAAACTATGTATCACTAAAGGCAAGTACATAAATCATTTTAAGTACTCCTACTCTACATATGAAACTCAACTTTATAATTTATGATAAGTTTCTATATATGAAACTCAACTTCTATAATTTATGATAAGTTTGTTGCTCAAATAACTATAGAAAAAAATTAAAGTGGTATAACTTAACTTTTTGCCACATGTTATATTAGCTTATTTGATTTTGACCATATGTAAAACTAGGGTACTTTATTTAATAATAAGTTCATGTACAACAAATAACAAATTAGTTCAAGATACTATCTCATATATGTGATTCATTTCATATACACTATACTTAATTTCAATTCATTTTTAGGGTACATTCTCACACAACTTTTGATCATTAAGAAATTATACTCTAAACATTTATATGCATACATACGATAAAACGTCACTTGAGAAATAAGTATTAAAAAAAAATTGACATGAAATCTCTCTCACTCCATTCTCAAACTCCAACCTGAGCAAGGAGTCTTGTCACATGAGTATCCACTCATCTGCTCAAGAGATAAATGCTTTGCACCTAAGAAGATGACCTTCGTCCAAACGATAGTTTAATATTCAAGCGATATATGCAAAATCAATAATTCTATAGATATCACATGTGGTCTCGCAATACTAAATTAATAATTCTATTTCTTTAAACATGTTTAAAATACATATCTACATTCATTAAGTACAACATATTTGCACATTATCACTTCAATTGAACATTCAAACCAATTACTACATTCCAAACCTAAGAAAGCACATTAAAGACAAATCAAATAAAATAATCTTAAACTTAAATCTCCACCATTTCGAAAAGTTAAATATTCAATAACTTTTCATTCCACCATGTTAAATTCATCTATAATTCAAAATTATTACGTACCCTTATCTAATAGTTTCTTATTTACCAAACAATAAGAAAATGAGAGTTGAAAGTATATCAAACTTTTAGGAACATAAGGAAACACCATCAAATCAACTCAAAATACTCATAAGAAGATAAGGTAGTTGAGATAATAACATTTGTCAACTATGAACCAATGAAACCTTAAAATTCTCTCGAATAATGACAACAAAGTGTAATGATGTAAGTTTCACTATATTCGTTTTCAAAATAAAAATTCATACTCGTCTTTGTCATTGATTTTTTTTATCAACAAAAAAACGATATATACACATGAACCACTTCAGAGGTAATCCAATCTATATACAAAAGACTAACACAACCATACAACACAACAACTTTCAAACAACTACACACCTAACTCCCGTCAATCAACCGCATACAGATTAAAACAAGATTTGTCATTGATACTCAATGAGTATACTTATACCTACACCAATATCTATCTAATAATATATTTTTTTTCTTTTTATTAATTTTTTCTGATTTTATCTTTATTATTGTTTCGAGCATTATCTACAATGCTCCACCAAAATTTTAGTCTTAATTAATTAGGAATATGGTCCTAACACGCTTCTGTGTATTCTCCTTTCCACTCTTTTAAACCAATGAAGAAAGAGGAAGCCGTATAAAGCCAAAGAAGCAACACATGTCTTACTTCTCACCCGTGTTTCTCCTCAATCACAATTTTCTGAAGAAAGTCACAAACAAAATATGAAAAATCATTTTTAATTAATAAGTAAAACTGAATTCAACATGTTAAATAAAGTTTTAAATTTGAGTATTGTAAATAAAAAATTAATCAGAAGAATAAATCTTATTAAAAAGAAAGGTTAAATATTTTGTTATTTCAGGTACTTTTACGCAAAATTGATTTTGTTCCTAATCCAATTGGAATGAGTTATTGTCAATTTTTTTTCGTGAAAAACAAATTTAAAGTATAGTCTAGGATGTTAAAATATTTTATATTGATGACTTATTGTTGACGTGAACATTATAATATTATAATATAATACATATTGAAAATTCGATTGTTACATAAAAAAATAGATACGGACTATTCCAATAATTTATTTACTATAAGTATCCAGAAGGTCTAAAATTTAGACTAAGAACAAAAAATTTACGTTATAAATATTAATAAGAGAAAAAATCACATACAAGTATTATAGATATTGTAGAACTAATTACTAATTAAATTTATTTATTTTTTTAGAAAAAACATATAGTTCCTAAAAAATATGATTAATGAAGGACTAGGTGGGAAAAGATAAAGAGCCCTTTATGATGAGAAACCTAGCTAACAAGGTATGGTTGTTGTTTAGTCCACTCATTAGGGATTGAAGTTGTTGATAATGGTGAGTTTGAGCATATAAATTTCAAAAAATATGATGAGCATTGAGCCTAATGTGGAGACATATATATACATATAATTTGTATGATGAAGAAGGAAGCTACGTAAGAGTGATAAGAGTCACTCCCTGTGTGTGAAATGTGGGAGAAGATTAGATTTATATCTGTAATTGATGGTGAAGGGTTTGTCTGAGTATAAGAGATAAGAGGTGATAGGGTAAGTCCTAATGCAAGTGGTACTCTTAAATTTGGAGGGTCCATCATATTCTGCAAAATGACAATGTATCTATATATAGAAGGAAGAGATTCAAAGTGTGTGTGTGCATGTGGGTTTATTTCAAGCTACCAAAACTTAAGGTAGAGAGAAATCTAATCCTTATATATGTTTTATCAATATACAACACTTCCTTATCTCATATTCTTTATTCAATTCAAGATTTAGTTGGATCATAGTAGTATATTACAAGTTTATTTCAAAACAATAGATAAATTTTCTTTTAATGTGAAATTACGATTATTTTAATTTCTAGCATAGTGGTTTGAATTTAGGTGAAGGAGGTTTAGGGTTTGATTCTTTTTATACGGGTTGAACCATCCATATGAAGTGGTTCACATTTATTGATTTTTTTATTGTTGATAAAAAAATAATTATTTTAATTAAAAATTAGATTATTTTATTTGAAAATATTTCAAATCCACTCTTTTAAAATAGTAACTAAATCTATTAGTTTGATTAAAATATAGTTAATTTTTTTTAAATAAAAACATTTAATTAGTTAAAGATTAAATTAAAACAAAGAATAAATTTATCATTTTAAATAGTATGGTAGGAACTTAATAACTTTAGTTTATTTAATTAAGATATTTAATTTATGATTTTTATTGTTATTTAATTAAAATGATGATATGGTAGGAATTTATGACAATTTATTTTCAAGAAAATAGAAACAATTTCAACCTTTTTCTAAAATTAAACACTCTAAAATTTATTTTATATCCTTTTTTCGTTCTCATTCTCATTCTTAAAAATGAAAAAAAAAATTACATCAAGCAAACATCTCCCTAATTACAATAATTATCAAATATAAAATAGATCTACCCGTTTCCTACTTTTTTATTATTATTTATTATTTAATTTCTTATATATATAACCATTATTATTAATAATTTTGACTATAGTTATTTCACATTGTAAACTTAAACATAATTATAAACCTATTGTTTTGGTTTTTTACGGTAGTTCCTTATCAATTATAGTATATTTTACATAAATGTATATATAAAAACGCATAGGTTTTTTCATATATATATATAATTATTTTCTTTTTCTCCTTTTTTTTGTTACAATAGTTGTATTATAGGTTTTGGACGAGCTATATTATGTGTGTTTTTGTAATTTGGGATAGACTATTGTAGTAGAAGATTATGTGAAGTAGTCTATTTTTATATAAGAGTGAAAGTATTTTTTAAATATTTTATTTTATTTTTTTATTCACTACAAGAAAATCATCAAATAGAAATTAATTTTATAGACCAAAATAATTAGTTGTAATAGTAACTAAATTAGAAACCATTTTAGAAACTAAAAAAAAAAAATTGGTTTCTAAATTAGTTTTTATTATTGTTAAATAGTTTGGTATGTAATTAGCTACCAAGGTTTTAACTATAAATTATTTAGATTCTAAATTTGGTAGCTAAAACTTTGGTTGCTAATTAGATATCAATCTAGAAATCATTTAACAATAATACAAACTAATTTAGAAATCACAAATTTTTTTAATCTCGAAAATAGTCTCTAATTTAGTCACTATAACAACTAATTATTTTTTGTCTCTAAGATTAGTTTCTATTTCGTGATTTTCTTGTAGTGATGATTGTTAAAAGAAATTAGCAATTAACATATTTGGAGAGATGAATAGGGCATAAGATGAAAGGTTTGTGGTGAGAAGGTCATTTTCAGTGTGTTTTTGATAAGGAGAATAAAATCATTGCTTCTTCATGACTAGTCTATCGTATGAGATACCATCTCAACATACCACAATTTTTGTCTTAAAATCCTAACTCAAAACATTTATAAAATCCTTTCTTCTTCAAACTTCTTCGTGTGTTTCACAGAAAAGAAAAAAAAAAAAACTAGATTAAACACTACAAGACAATCATGAAATAAAAATCAATTTTTAGATATCAAAATAATTAGTTGTAATAATAACTAAATTAGAGACCATTTTAGAAACTAAACATAAATTTGGTTTCTAAATTAGTTTTTATTATTGTTAAATAGTTTCTAAATTGGTATGTTTTAACTACCAATTATTTAGTTTCTAAATTTGGTCTCTAAAACCTTGGTTGCTAATTAGATACCAATTTAGAAACTATTTAAAAATAATAGAAACTAATTTAGAAACCATTTTTTTTTAGTTTATAAAATGGTCTCTAATTTAGTTACTATTGCAATTAATTATTTTAGCCTCTAAAAATTGGTTTCTATCTCATGATGTTCTTGTAGTGAAAAAGTAAATAATGAAACAGAAATGTAAAAAATTTTATGTAATAAATAATTGAGTTTGCTTTTTAAATATATTTTTCTTGTTTTTTTTTTGCAAACATCAAAAAGAAAAAAAAAACATTTAAAAAAAAACGCAAAAGACCAACTGTTTGGCTAAGCTATTACAAGTGTTTTTTTTCCAGTGGGTTATGATAGCTACAAAAAAAGTCAATATCAAACGATTTTAGTGCCACAAAACGATTTATTTTTGCATGGAAATTAGAAAAGTGTTTAACTCCACATTATTTCATCTCCTTTCATGAGTTTCATAGGTGAAAGATGCTTCTCATTTATCTCTATTTAATATGAAATTTTACTCTCTTTTTTCTAATAAGTTTGATACGTAAAAGATGTGATAAATAATTCAATAATATTGAAGACAGACTTAATGACATGACTCATGATCATTTATTGGATTTTATTTGTTGTTTTCATTTCACTTAAGCTACTGCATGAACAATTCAGGTTGATATAAATTTTACTATTTTTTTATTTAATTTAGTGAGTATGTTTTGTTCTTGTAGGATGGGTAAGCTCAAATATCACTTTACGGTATTTGCGTTTCCTTTTTTTTTTTTTGTTTTAGCTTCACTTTTTCGTCTTCTCTATTATATTTGTTTAGGAACGATCTTAATCTTTTCGTTTCGATACATATAACCGAGATAGGTCCAACACAAACGCCTAACTCAACCCCATAAAACTGGCTCAATAAAGTGAGGTTTGCACTCACTTATATACTATGAAAGGCTCTGATCTCTAGTCGATGTGGGATCTCCAACAACCAGTAACCGTCATACCATCACACATATACTCTGCCCATTCAAACAGCCTAAATAAACCCAAAATACGTCAAACAACCAATCGCATACATTTTAGAGGTTCCAAACACCAACTGAAAAAGGGGACCGGAACAGATCAGAATTTTGCAGCAATCCAAGACCAAACCTTAGCTTGCATCACGGTACAAACTTCAAACGCGTCGGCCACACCCCTATTGAAAATAATAGAGTTTCTGTGAAACCAGATTTTCCCCACGATCCCAACTCCACACCTGTATGGAAGGTTATTTCGCCGCGTGCTAAGATGAGAGGTTGAGACACCAGACTATAGATGTTTGCTGTTTGATGATCTGTTTATGTTTTGAATATGAAAAATGTAAATTATTCAAAGTGATTTTTTTATTTGACTTGATTCAACACGCAACCAAATTATGCAATTACTAAGCATTTTTTTGCGAGTGTTTGTAGAACTACTTGCAAGTTTTCCATGTCTTTATTATCTGAATCATCCACAACATTATTGAGAGGTGTCAAAATCTGCCGGAACAAGTTGTAACCGAAGGAAGTTGAGACCAAATAACAAAAATTCCAGAAAAATGTGGGAAAAATCTTTGTGGTGTTTTGTTTTTGATATATATTAAAAGAGGTGTCTGTGTCATAGACGTGGCTTTGTGCCAACGTTGGATGTTTTGTTGCAAGAACATGTTGCATATATCAGTACCTATCCCTTTAGATCTGCACAATCTTCTTCCCCTTCTCCAAAATCATCACACTTCATTATTGAATTTTTCTTTTATCACGAAGAATAAATAAAATAAAATGAGATACTATAAGAGTGTCTTAATCCTATATAAAAAAAAATCAAATCAAAATTCTTAATACTCAACAAATTGGAAATCCAACATATTCTACAAAACATAAACCAGAATGACCAGAATGATATAGACCTGACAAAACATATATATATATATATATATATATATATATATATATATATATATATATATATATATATATATATTAA
>Ga0123342_1006621_pt1 | contig 15930 bp, 8 predicted proteins | sample Turbeawhitnodule_FD_89960 | JGI IMG/M metagenome (GOLD analysis project Ga0123342, IMG submission 89960) | Root nodule microbial communities of legume samples collected from Mexico - Turtle bean Mexico white nodule | ecosystem: Host-associated > Plants > Roots > Nodule | place: Mexico: Nepantla... | reverse complement strand
TATAATTTAAAGAATCATAAATAATATTAAAGTTATCTAAATACATTCATTTAACTAAAATAAATTAAAAAATAATATAATTATATTTAAATTTTATATTTTATTTATTTATTTGAATTCTATATTATTTTATTCTTTTATTTATAACTGAAATTTTAAATTATTTTAATTAACTAAAATGTGCACAAAATTATTTTTTATTTATTTATTTTTTATACACAAGGGTAAATTTGTAATCTTACCATTTACACAATTAAAAATAATTCAAATATCCTTACAACCATCACATCACTCTCATGTTTCAATCAACTTTTCTCATACATCCACTCTAACATACACTAATCCAAGCACTCTCAACTTTCTCCACACTTTCTTCTCAAATCTTCACACTTCCACTCTCCCACATTCTCAATTTTCCACTTCCCAATCCAAACAAAACATTAATGTAAAAGAGTTGGGACATTAGTGAAATGTCTCATTTATTTAATTTTTTCATTGTTGAAAAAAAAAAAATAGAGATGAAGCATATCTTGAAGAAACATTAAGCCTTAACTTGAATAAGTACTTTTCCAATATTAGAGGCAGAAAATAAGGAGTTCAAGCTATCGAGAAAGGTCTCAATCCCAGTGTTTATTTTAATCTTGGACTTAACCCTTCCTTCTTTTATGTGTACCTCCATCTCTTTTGCAAAGTCTCCGAAACGATTGAAATGTGTTTTCAGCAGAAAACCTTCCATTCTTACTTCCTTGCCCACCATATTCAAAAGATTTCTCACACCGTCTCTTTCTGTCCAAACCTTCACCAACAACCATATAATCAATCTCTATAAATATTCTCACACTCCAATATATTCGAACCTTTAACATGCAACTCACCAAGAAGATCTACCAGTTAAATACTTACACTGATACACTACAAGAAAATCATCAAATAGAAACAAATTTTTAAAAACCAAAATAATTAGTTGCAATAGTAATTAAATTAGAGATAATTTTAAAAACTAAAAAAAAAATAGTTTTTAAATTAGTTTATATTATTATTAAATGATTTATAAATTAGTATTTAATTAGCAATCAAGGTTTTTCTACCAAATTGATAACAAAAACCTTGATTGTTAATTATATATTAATTTAAAAACTATTTAATAATAATAAAAATTAATTTAAAAACCAAAAATTTATGTAGTCTCTACAATGGTTTCTAATTTAGTTACTATAATAACTAGTTATTTTTTTTTCTAAAATTGATTTTTATTTCATAATTTTTTTTAGTGATATATTAACTCATAACGGTTGATTCAGCTTGTGAGATTAAATATTTTTTTTATCTCAATACTTTCAAAAAAAAAGTCCACAGTCAAAATTTCAGAACTCTTACGTAGATAAATTATTAAAATAAATAATTATAAAAATTTATTTGTTCAAAGAAAAATACTGATAAAATATCATTTCAAAAAAAAACTTAAATAAAAAAAATAATAATTTTGTTATAATATATAATAAAAAATATATTTAATCCTATTTTGGACCAAGTTAACTTAGTCCAACACAATACAAGTTACATGTGGTTGGGTTAATCCAATTCCAATGGTCTACAAAATTCTTTTGAAAAATTGCATATGATTCTTCAGTTTAAATAAGTGAGAATGGAAATTTGAACAACTAGACTTTTGCCGACGAAAAATATATTAAAAAAACTCCCTGTTTCCTGGTTCAACTTTTAAAATTTTAAATATACATTCATAAAATTTAACCCGTCAGAAATTATTTATTTTAAAAGATAAAGTACACGAATTTACTATAAAAAAATCATGAAATAAAAATTAATTTTATAGATAAAAAATAATTAATTATTATAGTAACTAAATTAAAATAATTTTAGAGATTAAAAAAAAAATTGATTTCTAAATTAGTTTCTGTTATTGTTAAATAGTTTTTAAATTGATATCTAATTAGTTACTAGTTTTTAAATTGATATCTAATTAGTTACTAATGTTTTAACTACCAATTATTTATATTTTAAATTTGATACCAAAAATCTTGATAATTAATTAAATACTAAATTAAAACTCATTTAATAGTAATATAAACTAATTTTATTTTATAGTTTCTAATTTAGTTATTATAATAATTAATTTTTTTTTCTTGAGTTCTATTTTATGTTTGATGATTATAGATTTGAGTTTATGATAAATACTGAAATAGTAATGTGAACTTCATCTTTTAAAGTATACCTTCTTGATTTTAAAAAGTCACATCCGACAAACTACTGATGAAGTTTTAAGCCAATAAATCCCGAAATAATGATTAAATCTTACTAGGGTGAATCATAGATATTCTCTAATTATTTGCATTAGTAAAAAATATCTTTATTTTTAATTTATCTTTCTGAAAAATGAAACCTCAACAAAAATAAATAAAAATTAAGATCGTATTGTGATTTAAAAAGTAGATTTTGTTTTAATTTTAAGTGATTTTTCAATCTGTTAAAATATTTAAAAAATTAAATATAAACTAATTTTAAAAATAAAAAATAATTAGTTTCTAAATGAATGAATGATTTTTTTTAGTGTATAACATAAATATAAATGTAATCCACATTGGTATTTTGAACTCTTTCAAGACATTTTATTTGTTTAGGTTTTCTCGCGATTCAGTAACACACAAGACATTGTCGAATATTTTCACCTGGTTATATTGAGATATCATCCCACAAAGTGGTATCCTGGCATACTTGTTCACGTGATTCAGTACAGATTCAAGCATCTTCCCACCAACGTTGTCAAGGTAAAAATCAATACCATTAGGAAACAACCTGCAATTTTGCAACTTGTCAACTGTAATCATTTCCTAACTTAATACAATTGAAACATATCCATCTCCTAATTGCTGCAAATTGGTGTATGGTTTGCTTCATTCAGGTGTATGTAAAGAGCCAAAAATGCAGCTACTTTTAGAAATAATGTCAGGATATTCAAGAAATTTTGCACCATGTAAAACTGTTATCATGGTTTTCAGGGAGCAACAGTAGATATTCATATGCACAGTGGATATGATCCCAAAACTGTGTTTCAGTTTAGCCATAATATTATAGAAGCTACATAGAGAAAATTTCAAAGAACTATGTAGAGAAGTCCCATCTCTTATGTGAATTTTTTAACTTTTTTTATCAATAAAGAATTAATTAAAACTAACTTTCCAAACTTTCAACTCAAAAAATCCATCTAAATTCAAAAAATGAGTTGAATTCAAATGAAGCCTCCAAAATTAAAGAGGCAAAATAAAATAAAATGAACTTTTGAAGTGTGGCATGTAAATTTGTTGAATAATTTTGCTTACATCAATTAATTTCTGAATAGGTTTCTGTTAGAAATTTCACTTAAGCCAATTAATTTGAAAGATAAATCTAACTCAATATACTTATTTTGATTGGAAAACTACCTTTGTACGAGAGATGAGACTACTACTAAAAGACTTTTATATATTTTTCATAAGAATTTCCCTAAAAAGATAAAAAAAATAGTATTAAATTGATTTTTCATTATACATAAATTACAATAAAAATTTAGAAAAATTAACTTAATTTTAACTTATTGAGAAATTACTTTAATATTTCTTCTCTTCCGAAAGCTCTTAGGAAGAATTTGGTCCAAACAAACTTCAATTAAAGGTTTTGCAGATGATAAAGCTTACAGTAGGTGCAGGATTGGCAAATATAAGTTTACCAGAGATTTTTCTGGTTTTCATATAATAATTTTGCTGCAATAATTCTTGTGAGTAGAGAGGCTTTTGATGCATGATGAAATGTTGTGGGGTTTGGGCGATCAACAATATCATAAACACGACCTAACATCAAAAGAAAGCATCAAAGCACATAATCTGTGGCAGAGGGTGTGCTTAAGCTTTGTGCTGCTTGTTATATGAAACATTATATGCTTATTATTATGTGCTGATAAAAAAAATAGTATGCTTATTATGCAAAGCATGATGGTACACAATTCTCGTAATATTTGGTAAGCAACTAGGGTACACCTTATATTAACTTCCTGTTTCAATAAAATTTGGGTTATTAAAAAAAATTGGTGGAAATTGGTGGAGAGGGTCCATTACTTGGTTAGAACGGCATCAAGGTCTGTTTCCTTGTTGTAGTTGAATCCATCATCATACCCAAACTCCTCTTTAATTAGCCTCAGCTGAGAAACCATTCATCATATTTCAAAACAGCAGTAATTAGTTTAGCCATGGAAGAATAATAAGAAAGGTATATGAATTGACACCAACACTTTGATCAAGGATATAAAAGTGTTACTTTTTCATCAGATCCCGTGCTTCCGATGACCCTGCAACCTCTGATCTTAGCCAATTGACCAGCGATCATTCCCACGCCACCAGAAGCCGCCGATATAAGAACATTTGAGCCAGGTTTGGGGTCTCCCACCACCTCTATACCCAACCATGCAGCAAACCCAGGTATTCCTGCAATACAACTCCTTATATATATCACTAACGTAAAGTAGATAGAAAGAGATAGAAGGCAAATTGACCCACCAAGAGAGCTTAGATAATCCGGCAATGAAATCTCACTTGCAGGATCAATTTTTCCGAAAATCTCACTGCTGGGAATGATGCAATACTCAGCAACAAGAAGACTTGCACTCATAATAAGATCTCCCTCTTTATATCTACTGTCATTTGATACTTTAACTCTTCCAATCCCAAATATTGTCACCACCTGATGAAGCATTCCCATGTTATAAATAAAATCCCATTTATTTGAACATTAATTTTCAAACTATTTCAAAATTTAAGAATGGTTAGTCTTCTACTGTGATTAACTGTTTTTTTTTATACATATTTTATAACAGTCTCTAGATAATCATTATCCTAGTCTCTAAAATTATCGGAATTAACAATTATAATTCATTTTTTCGTTTTCATTACAATCATGATCTGATTATGTTACCGATTAATTTCTACATTTATTATTATTATTTAGTTTCTCTTTTCTTTAAATAATTTCACATGTATAAAATATTTAAGAATTAGGTGAAAATATTAGACCCAGCAGGACAGATTTGAATCCTTTTATTAACTCGATCCACCATAAATTTAGGTTAGACCAAAAGTGAAAATATTTTATAATAGATAAAAAAAAAAACTCAATTCACCTTAAGATTGGGTTAATAAATCAATGCATCTAAGAAAATTAAAACTTTAATTTTTTATATGTAATATATTACGAAAACTTTTAAAATTTAGTATTGATGGACAAAAGCCATACTAAAATTACAAAACTTTTAATTTACAAGAGAAGTAATTTAGTTTGACATTTTAAATTCATTATAAATTGTATATTTTATGAATTTTTTTAATTCTCGATAGTGAAATCTTAATTTTAATATATTATGTCTTTTTTATAAAATACACAAAAGTGTAAAAAATAGATTTTTAATTTTAATTTTAAAATTTTAGGTAGATAAACCCATTTAATATATTAATATATGGTAGATCAAACCGGATTAATAGTTTTAAACTACATATTAACTATGCTGGATTCATAAAATAGAGAGTTGACCCATTATAGTTGGCATTAATATACAAAACAATAAGTAACATTATCTTGATTTTTCATAATAGTTTTTTTTAAAGAAAAACAACCTCATATTCTCTGTAACGAGCTCATCTGTTATCTAGTAAACGTGATGTGATTTTGACTTCATAATAGAGACAAACTACACTATGAAAAAACAGTATGTTAAAATGTTTTTCAGAATTCATGGTTATTACCATGATTACATGTGTGTGTAGCATATGTATATATACCTGATTCAGCTGAAACTGAGGAAAATAAAGACCATCTAAGTTGCCAGTGAATCTGGAACGTAGATATGGATCTATGGAGAAAAGCAATGTTTCAATGGCAAGATGGCCATGGGGAATTGACTGAGGTGATAGTGAGAAACACACAGTTCGGAGTTTGAGATGATCGGTGGTTGGAACACCGTGTGGAGCATAAGATAGCAGATACCATTCTTTGCTTTCCACCATCCATGTTTCTTCTTCACCCTTGCTTTTCACCTCTTCTCCCATGCTTCTCAACTTTTCTGATAATTCTTTTGTCTTTCTGCATATCACCACACATGCTCCTTTTATAATGAACTATCACCAAATTTCTACGAACCCATAAATTGTTTCCATGACTTTTATATTTATTTAATATCTGCTCCTCTTATTTATTTAATTTATCAACAATAAAAAATACAATTAATAGAAGTACTAGATACTCCAATTCATTAAAAAAAAATCTTAATATACAATATAATTAAAAGAATTTTAATCTCTTAATCCTCCAACAAAACCTAGAAGAAAAAAATTCCACAATTAAACCACCCTCTTATTTCTTCATGGATTTTCTGCACCTCTTATTTTCTTTTCTTAAAATTATTTTAAAATATAAAGATCTGGTTGAATTATTATACGAACTCGTGTTATTTTGTGTACCTAAATAATTTTTTAGCATAAAAGTAAAGAGTTGTGTACAAATTGATATATAAACATAGAGTTTACATAGGAAAAAAAATAAGAAAAAAAATAAGAAATTTGTTGATTTTTGGTGTTGTGCTTGTTTTTATCTATCTTTTTTAAAGAAAAAATCATAAATTTATTAAGTGGGTTTCCAGCTTCTATCATTCTTAATAATATCAACTTCAAGCAGTTGGGGTGTCAGCGAAATTAAAATGGAAAAGAAAATTACTTGATATTTCTTATTTGTATGTTTAATGACACCAACATTAAAATGGATTGTATTGGTTGAAAACAAAAGGCCTAAATAAATTTTTGAAACCATTTTCTTTCACATCAATATCAAGATACATGTCAGGAGATAGAGCCGAAACTAGTCATAAACTTTCATTATTCAAATTCACATGGTACTAAACAAGGTTCAATTTATAAATTTTGATAGAATTTATTTTCGAAAGTTAATTTAGTATAACTTAGTAAATTTATTTTTTTTTCAATAAAAAAAAACACTTGCTCAAGAAATGTTAATATTTAATTCTCAATATAAAGATGACTATACAATTTAAGTAATTTCAATTTTTAAAATATATATTCTCAATAATATTTTACTAAATAACACATGTACAAAAACAAAATATATATATATATATATATATATTAATCTTTCAATATGCTAATTTCTTTTATTAACATTTGACTCTATTTTAAGTTTGGAAAATACGTTATGATCACCAGAATAGATTAACTTTATTGTCGATCTAAAAAACTAAAAACCTTATTGTTAATTGGGTAAGGCTTTTGCTTCCTGCACCTATCATTATTAACTAAACTCCATTTTTAATAAGAAGACTAAAATACCTTCTCTCACTACACTATATCGTTGTTGTCACCACTACTACTGTTGTTATCGTGATTATAAAAGAAGAGAGGATAAACGTTGTAAAGAATTCAAAGAAAAAGAAAACGTGTTGCGAAAAAAAATCTTTCGATAACACATTTCATGCGTCTCTATGAAAGCAATGCAAATCTTTCATGATTTCCAAAAATTCTGTTCTTTCAAAAATCCTACTACGAAACATTCATTCCAGAAGTTCTGAAAAAACTGTTTTGTAAAATTTCCAAAACAGTATTCCAAAAGTAAGTTTAAAGAAGAGTAAAATATCATTTTAAAAATTATGAGGGTGTGCCAAGAAATTGTAGGGTGCAGGAAGAAAAAACTTAGGATAAAATAGTCCTCCAAGACACTGGACCCATTGATCAAAAAGCGAGAAAGATGCAAATTTGCGGCCCTAGTAATTTGACCCGAAACAACATTTTGAAATGTTTTTTCATTCAGTAATTTTCAGGCTTTTGCTTTCTGCATCCAGTACATTTGAACAAACACCCTATTATTGAGGAGAAATGATAATAATTATTTTTGTTACCCTTGCATATTTGGTCTTACACTTTACGATAGAGGAATTAAATATAGTAGAGACATTAGCATCAAATACACTCTCATCAATTAAAAATAAATTTAAACTTAACTTATTCTTACAAAATTTAGTTTGTAAGAATGATTTAACTCATTTATATATTATAAATTAATTTAATATTGTAAAAAAAACTCCCAATTTCAATATTTATTTTATTCATGAACTTAACATTCCTCTCTTTTATGTATCTTTTCATATCTTTAGCAAAATTCAAAAAACGATTCAAGCATAAACCCCTCCATCCTCTCCTTCTTCCCACCATATTCAAAAGGTTCCTCACCCCTTCTCTTTCACTCCAAACCTGATCCAACATCAACTATTAGTAATTCAATAACAAAAAAACTTCATATATGAAATCTATTTTTGAGTTAAACTAAATAAGTGAACTTAGGGATATGAGAACTCTAATATATTTTTTTTTTTTTTTTAATGTGAGAATTTATTAACTTATGATCTAATAAATTCAACAAATTCTCATGAGGATAGACTTTATGATAAATTTTAAATGACTAATTAACTTATATATTATAAAATATTTGTATATCTAATTATTTATTTTTATAATATATATTTTAGCTTGTTTTGGAGTTTTTTTTTTGTAAGCTTAAGTGTTTAGCATAATATAAACTCTAATATAATGAATATTTTATTGTCCAAATCACATTATTATCATCCCGCAAAGTGGTATCCTTGCATATTTGTTGACATGGTAAGGGAAAATCTTCAAAAATAATTTGGAGACAAATTAAATAATTGAAAGAAATTTGGAATATCACTTTATTAATTGTTTTGTGATAAACACCATGTTAATCTTGATAGAGGACTAAAGTGAAAGCAAAGAGAAGTTTTGAGAAACTAGTCTGGTGAGAAATTAAATTTTTTAAGTAGTAATTTGATGACAAAAATCTTGTTTTGGTACACTCGAGGAAAAAATCATTGAAAACTTTAGTGGTGAAAAAGAATACTAAAGGATTAATTTAATGACAATTAAAAAAACAATATGAATTTGAAGAATCAAATTGAGAGCACCTAAGAAACCACCATTGAGCTGAGTTCACCATCATCTAGTTAACCCATTCAATTCTAGTTAACCCAATCAATTCTTGATTTTAATTTAATAAATTTAATTTATAAAAGATAATGAATAAATATGAAAGTGATAAATAATATAGAGTGTGAGCATAATAGTTAATTTAGGGTTTAAATTTCAAATTTTTATAAGATTATAAAATAAATTATCTTTTGGATAAATAGACGGCCCAAAATGGAGTTAAATATAGTAGCAGCAATAAAAGTAACTAGTATTTTAGTTTGAATATTGTACAGTATAAATATTAGTTTTATTAAAAGTAATACTGTATGTAAACTAATCAGAAAATTATGGTAATTATAACTTTGAAGCTAATTAGTAGAAAAGTAACAAAACTATCATTGAAATTTTGTAATCTGATAACAGTGTTAAAATTTGCTACAGTTTCATAAATATTTTCCCTTTTTACAAACTTTTTTTTTTTAAATATAATTTCTAAATAATCTAATTTTCTTTATAACATCACTCTTCTTAAAATCATTGTTTTAATTTTCTTGAAATTAATTGTTATCACAAATATAGCCCAAACACTTTCAATTCAAAGAGACCATGGCCAACTAACTAGCCCGATCTGGTGACACTACTAAGATTGCTTCTTTCTGCACCTCCATATATTTTTGTCTGACCTTCATAAATATTTGGTATTTCAAAAATATTTCTCTGTAATATTTCAGATTATATAATCTCGAAGTCTTTTTCTAAAGTTGTAATTAGCTTTCGGATTATATAATTCAGAAACTTCTTTTAGATGCATGATTAATTTTCGGATTACATAATCTATAAGTCTTTTCCAATATGAGATTAACTTATGGATTATGTAATCTGGAAACATTTTTTCAAATGTGTGTTCAAATTATATAATCTGGATGCTACTCTCAAATTTAAACTTTTGAATTATATAATCTGAAATACCATTTCTTTTAAATATATTTCAGATTACATAATTTATAAGCTATTTCCGAATTCAAAATTAATTTCTAGATAATGTAATTCAGAATATAAAGCCGCGAGGTGAAAAAGAAACAGTCCACTGCTAAAATTGGCCCATTAAATAGGCCTGTCCTGGAAAGTAGGGCATCGTATAAAAAGTTTCAAAGAAAATAAACAATAACCTTTAAAAGACTGTTTCTTCCTGCATCTTCATATCTTTTTCTGCCATCTCTATATACAATATGAAAATATATTTTTATCCTTTTTTGTCATCTCTATAAACTAGTTTTCGAATTATATAATTCAGAACACATTTGAAAAAAGACTTCTGGATTATATAATCCAGAAGCTAAATAAGACTTTCGGATTATGTAATCCGAAAAGTAATAATGCATATGAAAAAAGACTTCCGAATTATATAATTCAGAAACTAATTATAAATTTGAAAAATAACTTCCAAATTACATAATTCAGAATATTATAAAGAAAATTTTTGAAAATTCAAAAATTTATGTTGGTGAGAGAAGAAACAGTCCCTTTAAAAATCCAACCATTAATGATTAATGATAACATAAAATAGGAAAGAAAAAAAGAGTATAAGATAACATTTTATTTGATTTTCTTTTTAAGATGGAAATTGACCAGAAGATAACTTTTTATTTGATTTTCTTTTTACGGTGGAAATTGACCAGATCACGTGAAGAAAAAAACTTCAAAACCGACTAAACAAAAGAATGTTTATAATATTTAATATTAGCAATTATTTTTGCAATTTCTTTTTTTATATATTAATTTTTTACCATTTTCAATTTTATTATTATATTTATTAACAATTTTTTAGTTCTATTATTTGTAATAAATTATTCTTAATAAGTAATCATGATAAAAGACAGAAAGTGTTGTTATCATATAATTATGATGATAAATAGGAAGTAAACTACTTTTATATAATTTATTATAATTTTATTGATAACTATTGTTTAATAATAATTATTCTAATTTTAAGTCTGTTAAGAAAACATGTCAATTATTATGTTTAAAATATTATTACTTTAAAATTATAAATACTATTATAGTTTCTTAAAATACATTTGAGAGATTAAAAAAGAAAAATGTATTTAAATTATTCTTATTTTAAATGGTATAAGTTTATTAAATGTAATTTTATATATATATATATATATATATTTAAAATTAAATTGAGGAGAAATTACAAGAGATTTCAGAAAAATGTTATTTCATTTTTTTTTTCGTTTCTGTACTTTTCCGCAAACAAGAAGGAAAAATTAATAAAGCTTTGAAAAACTTTTTTGTAATTGTCCCGTTGGATAACATTATTTACAAAAGTAATAAAGTTGTTCCATGCTGGTCTCAAGACTTTCACATTCAAATTAGGAGATTTAGAATATAATAACGTGGCTCTTTATTTATTGGAAATTGTTTTCTTCAAAAGGAATTTATAAGACAAGGTTGATTTTTATTTGTGTGTATTGAGCTATTAATGATAACAGAGGTCAATGTATTTTATGAAAGATTTTTCGATGTTCATGTTAAAGTCAATATGTTATGAAAAATATTAAGTATAGTAAAAGTGTCTTCAAAATGCTTAGACGTCTTAAGCAAGACTTTTAAAAGAAGTAAAATATTTTTTTTATTTTTTACTTTTATTTTAATTTACTTTACTAACATTTTTTATTTTATCATTTTGTATAAAAAAAATTATTGTTTCAAAAGACTCTATATTAAAGGTTTTGTCATATACAACATGGACATAACAATTCTCTCATTCATGACTTTCTTGAATGTCTTATCTCTAAGACATAAAATTGTGGTGTTTTTAACTATATTGACCATTTCAGTCTTCTCCTTTTGAGGCAAATGTGTTGACATGTTTGTCTTATTCTTAATTGCATTAGCACATCCTTGTTGTATATAGATAGCTTCCATCTTGATCCTCTATAATTCAAAGTTTTTCTCATCAAGAAAATGTATCAATTTCAAACTTGGTACATTGCTCTTCTTGACTTTCTTTCTCATGTTTTCATAGACGACATCAATTGTTGGATTCTTCGTACGAATATACTAGAGAGAATCGTTGTGTAAATGGGAAGATTCAGAATTAGTGATTAACTAGTTAATTCATATGTACCAGTCGGCACCGGACGAGTCGTGTCACTGGACCTCGGTGACCAACCGACTAGTTGAAGACACATTTAAAGCAGCTACAATAAATAACAATTAAGGTAGTTGCAAGAACTCCCTGAAAACACGGGACACATCCCACCAAATTCAGATAACACTTATATATGATATATTTAACCCATTACAATAGATGCTTATGATTAAACACTATAAAAAAATCTTCTTCAGTACATTGAGTACTTACTTGATTGTCGGAGTATCTTTTTCAAATCAACCTCAATCGAGCACTAGCAATTAAGGAAGGAGACTTAGAGTGAAGAGTAAGAGAGCGACCAAACAACCGACACATTAGTAATTGTACAACCAATTTCAAGTACTATCTAGGCTTACTTTGTTTATACAAGTACATCATATAAGTCTTGACTCCACATTAGATCTATTCGTCTTACATATTATTCATCTCACTTATCTCCACTCAATGTGAGACTCTCAAGTCCACACTTAACTTCTTCACAATATAAGTTCAAATTAAACTAAATATAACAAAAACTATAAATAAAAATTATAATAATAAAGTCTTTATTGTGGGAACTAAAATATAAATAAAAATATAAAATAGAGTTGAGACAACAAGTATTTATTAAGAGAATTCTAATACACTAGAAAGAAAATAAAGGGAATAGATAAAAAAAGATATAAAGTATAATGAAGGGATGGATAACTCCTACAAAGAAGAACAAAATCAAAAGGAAAAGAGAATGAAGAGGTAACTTTTGCACAAAGTAATCTCATTGACACAATGTCCAAAGACAAATGTAATGTCATTTGGGAGGAAGGTGAATACAATGACCATATACTAGAGATAAAATGAGATTAATAAAAACATGATATTGTGTGATGTGGTGTTGTACTTTGAAACATGGTTCTTATGGTTATGCTCTACTACTTTGTAAAAGTAAAAGTCCTATTGTGACACATTCAAAAAATGAAAAATGTCAAATAAAATTAGTCATATCATTTTATACAAAAGGTGAAATTTCACTTGAACTCGTTTATTCTTATTCAAACTCTTGAATCTACGAGAATTTATGTTGAATTCAACTTATAATCGATAAGTCATATTTACAACTTCACCTATAATTTGTGTTTAAATATATACAAATGATTATGAAAAATTATCAAAATCAAATTTATTTTACTTATTTTTTAAATTGTCCTCATTTATTAATTTACATGATTAATTATGTAGAAAAAAAATATAAAAATATTATGTACTTAACATAATTAATTACATGATACTAAAAATCTTGACTACCTCATAAATCCTTTTATCTTATAATACAATACATGTAAAGGTATTTTGGATATAAAAAAACAAACAATTATCATCCTTTATTCTTCTTTCAAATTAATCATTCAAATAAAACTTTTTGACTCCTCATTGTTCATCATCATCAACCCATTCAAAATGGTACAAACCAAAATATTTTAAAATGAAAGAAAAGAAAAGAAAATCGCTAGAAGGAGGGCTTGAACCTCCGACCTTGTGGTTAACAGCCACACGCTCTAACCAACTGAGCTATTCCAGCTTTTGTTATTATTCGACGTTTTATTATTATATTTCCATTTTACTTACATTTTTATTGAATTATGGAATACGGTTAATAAATTAAGTTAATGTAAAGAAATGTATATTATTTTCAAACTAATATATATGGCTTATAAAACAATTCTACCTTCAAACATAAATTAACATAAAAGTACATATTCATATATTTTATATATAATTTTTATTTTAAAAACAATGTCTTTTTGAATAATTATAATTTTATATATATTTGTAACTCTTACTCTTGGTTAAGTTATGATTTCTAAGTAAAAGATGCAGCTTAGAAAAAGATAAGCTAAACTATATTTTTTTTTCTTATTTTAGGAATATAGTCTTATAAATATTGCAAGAGTGTGTTATTAATTCTAATATTTTAATTAGGACTCAAATATCGTAAATATAAATTTTTTTTTCTTTAAATTTCAATTATACCAATTGAATAGCCTAAATTTAACAATAATATATGTATTTGTATAGGTAAAAGGGTCTAGATAGTACATGTGACTGGACGTATAATAGTTGACGTGTCGATAATCCTTAATTTCTTTCCTTCGAGACTCCTTCCTTAAATGCTTACGCTCAGTCGAGGGTGACCTGCAAGACACTCCGACACTCAAGTAAATATTCTTATCAAAAATGTATTATGGTAAATGGTAAAAACGTACCTTACTCCTCCACAGACGACTCTACTTATAACATTGGTTTATGGGGCATGATCCTGATAGGTCGTACATCAGTTATTATCTGACATGCACCATGATCTCTTATCACTTGGGATGTACATCTTTTAGTTAATCTGTTTTAGTTGGTTTGTCGGAGATATTCTCGTAGATTTTAGGATATAAATTAAGACTCATTTAACACTGTTGTAACTATTGTTACCGTTATTTATTACATGTCTTAAGATGTTCTTTAACTCGTGCAATCAATCAATTATCGAAGTCGAGACTGACTCATTACAATATATTTTTTATTTTATATTTCATTCATGTTAACTATATTTATTTATGTTAGTGTATCAAATAATAAACTAAAATAACATGATTTTTATATTTGGAATCAGTTGTACAATTGAAACTCAGGCATTTATAATATTTAATATAAACTTTTAAAAAATAAAAATAATTAATTATTATATTAATTAAATTTGAATTAGTTATTAATTAGTTTAGATTTTAAAATTAGAAGTTAAACTTTAATTGTTAATTAAATAATTAAAAAATAAGGTTTAGATATTAATAATATTTTAATTTATAAAATAATATTTAATATAATAATTAATTATTTTAATTTTTAAAATTAATTTTTATTTAATAATTATTTTAGTGTAAAACGTAATGCATATCATTGAAGTTTGTGACGGACTTGCTATACTTCAGATATTAAAATGTAGTTAAATCAATTTTTTTACAAAAGCAAGAAGATAATTTTTTTTAACCCTAATGAAAAAAAAATAAAGTAAAATTGTATCGAAATATAACACTACGAAGAAAATAATAAACCACGGGTTATAAAATTATAAGCTAATTAAAGCAATCAGGGTAGGAATTATAAACTAATACAAATACTCTCTAAACCACTTTGTTTAAATTAAAATAAATTTAATGAAGTATATATCAATTTTGAAAAGGGTGAATATAATTTTATAAGTAAAAAAAATTACGCAATTTAAATATCTTTCAAAAGAAAAGAGTTTATAAAAATTCAATTTTAGAAAGAGTAATAAATTATAAAATCAAACATTTTAGCTGAACGAATGATATTTTTGAATTGAGATAAATATGAAAAATTTAATTAATATCATATAAAATAATTAAAATATTCTTATATTAAAAAAGAAATTGAATTAAATATTAAAAATATTTTAATATTTATCATCCGCATTTTAAATCGTAATTATGTAACAGGTAAAATATTTGTTTCTAAACTAATTATCAATTATTTGATACCGTAAATATGTGTAATAATAATTTTAATAAAACATTTTAAATTTTATAAATATACAATAATTACCAAAACAAAAATTATATAAATAAATGCATAAAGAAAATCAATGATATAAAACACCTTTAAAAAAATAGTTATATATATATATAAATATATATATATATATATATATATATATATATATATATATATATATATATATATATATATATATAT
>Ga0123342_1006619_pt1 | contig 15937 bp, 14 predicted proteins | sample Turbeawhitnodule_FD_89960 | JGI IMG/M metagenome (GOLD analysis project Ga0123342, IMG submission 89960) | Root nodule microbial communities of legume samples collected from Mexico - Turtle bean Mexico white nodule | ecosystem: Host-associated > Plants > Roots > Nodule | place: Mexico: Nepantla... | reverse complement strand
TTTACATTATATCCTGTTGCACACCAATTACAAGTACAATGATCTCTTTAAATAGAGATAAATAGAGATAATAAAGGGACACAATGATTAAGCCCACTCACTAAAACATGGTGTCTACTCAGCTCAACCCAATTGATCCTGGCTTCATACCCAACAACAGAGTGGCAGAAAATAGTTATATTAATAAATAGAAATAAAGAAATGAAATGGTTTTATGAGACAGAATAGTGAAATTAAAAAAAAAAAAATAACAGTATGAATGAAGGATGTTAGAATAGTTAGAATGTTTTGGCAAAAAAAACACCCAATAATTTGCCGTGCTATGTGTATCGACTCAAATTAATAGATGCCGAGAATTTACTTTTTTTCTTCTTTTCCAAATTTATAATACATTTAATATTTATTTATAAAGTTTTACTTTCCATGCATATGATAAAAAAATTAAATCCTAATTAACCTGTTTAAATTTTTTAATGATTTTCTATTTCATCAAAGATATTAAATAAATATGATCTTCTATTTATGAAAAATATTATATAAATATGGTACTGTCTTCGTATTCATAATAACTTTTTTTTCATCGTATTTTTAATGTTTAAATACCGACAACTTTTAATAAGGTATGTTCGAGATAGTTTTAAAAACTAAATACTTCAATAACGGATAATATTTATTGATTATAATTGGAAAAAAAATTGTTAAAGAAAAAAACAACCATATGCTCAGAAATTCTAGCTACTGAGAAAAATACAAATTATCTTCCCAGTTAACTGCTGCACAAATTGATTTTGTAGGAACTTCTTCGTATAAAACCTTTCTAAAGTTTTATGTTTTAACCCAAATACAAACTTAGTTACTTTATTTAACTTTTAAAATTTTCTTCTTTAAAAGTGCTTATGAAATATCCCACCCATATAAACCAGTTATCCTAAACATACAAGTGAAATTACAAACAATTTTTTAATCTAAAAAACAACTAATAATTTTTCTTTCCAACTTAAAAATTTTCTTTCGGATATATAGGACAAAAGAAACTATTCATGAAAGAAAATTTGCAGACAACATAAAGAAACTACTTGGGCAAATTCATCTGCAAAATAATTTATGATATACGTTTACTTTTCATTTTGGATGGATAAATAATTCCTAACATAAGATAGTTTGAAGTAATAACAAATTCTAAAACAAATATGGAAATAAGGCTAAAAAATGCAAATTAGAAAATAGAATTCCAGAGAAAATTCTGACTGGGAGCAAGTCCCTTGAATTAAAATTAGTTTAAGATAATATACATGATTTCCATGACTTAGCCATTGGTTTCTTGTAATAAAATTAAAACACCACAGAAACCAAAATTACCTTCAAAACTAATAGGTTACATCCCAAGGATTTCTTCCAAAATGACTTCTACTCATGGGTTTGTTTCTTGAAATTACACTTTCGGCATCAGCAATCATTTGAGATAATCTAAAACGGAGGGCGGGGTTATCATCTCCAAAAGATCATCAAGTTGGCTTCTTGGTCTTCTTTTTCGTTTTGGCAATAGCATCACAGAACTCTCTTTTTCTTTTGTTGTTGTTCTGGTTTTCGTTGCCACCTATGCTTCCTGAGTTCTTGCCCTGCACTTCTAAAGCCTCCTTAACAAAATATTTTAACCTCCACAAGGTAGACTCACTCTGCTTAAGGAACACAATATACACATTAGCCAACTCACTAACTCAATTGTGACAAACAGTTGTATTCAATCCAAAAAGAAACAAAAACAATCTTATTTATCTGGTTATATATTTAGACTTTAAGGAAAAATTGAATGTCATGACACTTTGAAATGAACACATAATGACCTGAGCATCCATGTCTAGATCCACCTCTTCAGCAGTTGCCTGGAAGCTTGGATTGTTTTGAGCAACAATTTCCAATGCTTTGCTTAGATCTTCAGGTGACAACCTGGTAAGAGCATCTCCAAGCTTTCTCTTTTCTTCAGTAGACATTTTTCTGCAAATAATTTTCTCAAATTTATCTTTCTAGAAATACTAAGTTAGGGGACATATATGAAGAGAAAAGATTATTAAACAATCACACGAAGTATTCTTAAAAATATTATTAAAGGGAAAAGAAATACAAATATGTGGAGGGTCAAACCAAACCCACTAAGAGATACGTAAATGTGGAACAGCATCCTATCCCAACAAAAGTCAGAAACAATACAAATATCACCAGTACAATTCAACAACTCATGTTGTTACCTTTTCACCAATTCTCATGAAAAAAAAAAATGTACTGGAATGGAATGCTCGGGACCTCAGTCCAGGTATTTGGGGGAGGTCCGCTTGACGTTTGGGCTCTAGAGGTGGGTTGGGAGCTCAGCCCAGGTAGGGGTCGACCCAAAAAAGATAATTAAGATAAAAGATAAAGAGATATTTTATCCGTTGTGATATTATTTTAAAAATGAAAGATATAATTGTTATTGTTTAAATATGTTATCATATTATTTTGAAGATAAAGTGACATTTTATTTGTTGTGATATTCTTCTGAAGATGAAAGATATAATTGTTATTGTTTAAATTTGTTATGATATTATTCTAAAGATGAAAGAGATATTTTATCTCTTGTGATAATATGCAAGTTAGTTATATATTAATTAATACATGTTAGTTACATATTAATTAATAGTTGTTGACAATAAAAAAGGAGCACCCGAGAATAATGGTACACTTGTTAAACATAATGTTTTCCTGCTGTTAGCACTTGAAGATAAGTGGTGCCCGTTAGTAGTTGGTTTTCCTTATGATTAAATGGTCTTTTGTTGAGATTACATTATTGACAGAAAAAGTTGTTTGCGGGATATCCATAAAAGGGGCTTGAGAACCCCAGTGAAGGTACGCTGTTTCTGAATACTAAGACTGAAACTGATTTGATGATTTGATATCTCTAGTACTCTGTCCAATGGAGCCGAGTGCCAGACTTTCCAGAGAAGACAGATCAGAAGTGGAGTTCACCATCCAGTCCACCTGAGGTCAACCAGCGAGAACATTAGACACCCACCATGGAGCCCGATAAAACCTGATCTCATCCACAGTTGTGTTTGAGTTTTCTGATGTGATGAGGAACACGAGGCAAGCACCGTTGGGATCCAAAGGAAGCGATGCTCCCACCTTACAACAACTCATGGAGACCATGAGAGCCCTCCAAGAAGCAAACGAAGAAGCCAAGGCTGAGCAGGAAAGGCTACGAGCGGAAGCCTGAGTTGAGCAAGAGCTTCTGCAACAACGCTTGATGGCAGAGATCGCGGCCTCCCGCATGGCTATGGAGGAGAATGTATGAGCCAGCAAGGAGCTGCGTAAAACCAGTGAGGAGTTGCGAAGGAGTGTGCAGCAACATGACCGACGTTCCACCAGGGAACAAACTTCGAACTTAACCAGTAAGGGAACACTCCCAAGCCATTCTCACAGGCGATCATGGATGAGGCCGTGCCACCTCACTATAGCACACCCAAGATGGCCTTTTTCACGGGGGTAGAGGACCCTAAAAGCCATCTCGCGACGTTCAATGCTCAGATGATCATTTCAGGAGGAACAGATGCCATTCGATTCAAGATATTCACAGGCACTTTTACGTGTACAACCCTCCAATGGTTCAATGGGATCCCTGTCGACCACATTACCTCTTTCTCCCAGTTCACCAGGTTGTTCAGAGAACAGTTCTCTGCCAACAAGGTCAACCCTCCAAGGCTGTATGACCTCTTTGGTGTGAGGCAAAGGGACGGAGAGAGGTTGAAGGAGTATCTGAACAGGTTCAACACACTGACAGTAAGACTTCAACACACGATGAAGAGATGATGATCGCCGCTTTCAAGCAAGGGATGGCAACAGGGCCATTAAGTGATTCGTTGATCAGGAACCCAGCTGAGACGTTTTCTGAGGTGCGTGAGCGGGCTATCGCACATATTGAGGCGGAAGAAGCCGTGCTCCGGAAGAACGGATGCTCGCACTCTAGGCAGCCTAAGCCTAAGGAGAGCAGCCGAGACCGACCTCAGTGGGTCCTTGAAACCTCTGCTGAGAAGAGAACGGACTCAAGGTGTGTGCCTTATGTGGCCAAGAAGGACGAGTCGAGGGGGAAGGCGAGGGAAGAGCCGCAAGCTCAGCCCAAGTTTTGTGTCCTACAAAGAGCTCTTGGGTATGCCAGGAGTGGTAGACAAGTTGAAGTTTCCCCAGAAGACGGAGCGAAACCTAGGGTCACAAAAAGATGCCTGGTGCGAGTTCCATAGGGCATTCGAGCATAACATGGAGCGATGCATAGCCTTGGGTCACCAACTGGCTGACCTAGTCAAGGATGGGTTCTTAAAGCAGTATCTCGAGGACAGCCAGGAAGGACCGCAAGGTGAAGTTGTCCTCATGGAGCCAGCACATGAGACACCGATCCACGGGAAGTTAAATACCATCCCTGGTCCAAGTATTTCGGTATGGTCAGCTCGATTTTGGGCCCAAAGGGCGAGTCATGAGCTCGGCCCAGTTTCATTGGTAAGCCCGGTGGAGAATAATTAAAAATAGGGAAGATAATAAGTTTGGTCAAATGCTAATATAAAGTTGTTAGTTAAATATATGTGTTGATATATATTAAGTTGTTAGTCAAGTATATATGTTAATATAAGCAAAGTTGTTAGATAAATAAATAGATGCATAAAGTTGTTATTTGAATATATAGAGATATTAGCTAAGTGGTGAGCACCTAAGAATAAAGGTGCACGAGATTTTCTTCTGTTGTTACTGTGAGTAAAGGTGCCTGTAGGCAGAATATTGTTTTTGTTATGCTTTCAGTTGAGATTATATTCTCGTGAGAGAAAATTGTTAAAGGGATAACTATAAAAGGGGCTTGAGACTCCCGGTAAAGGTATGCTGTTTCTGAGTGCTAGAGACTGAAACTCGTTATTATTTTGTATGCTCTCACTGACTTGATCGTCAGAGTGTGATAAACAGGTAGAACCCCTTCTGTCTATCTTTGTTCCAAGGCACCAATGGGCATTGTAACTACAAAAAGCATGTATAGGTATGCCAAATAATGTTTGATTTCATTAAAAGTGTATGAAAGTACGAGAAGGACCACACATGTCCAAGTCAACTAAGGAGAACAAAGATAAATGTGTATATCTAACTAACATGACTCACTATTCAAACTAGATATTTGACACCATCTTTTGCGATTTGGTCAAACCCAAGGTGTCCTAATTGTGCATGAATCGTCATTGGAGAAATAATAGACACCAAATAGATAGGTGTTGATGGAGAGAGATAATAGAGGCCATGCAACTTATATCGAACACCAATCATCATCCCAATATTTGATTACACAAGGTAACAATTTTTTATTGAATTTGAAGAATAATGTCATTGGATTTGGTTAATCGGGTGACAGAAAGTAAACTAAATGAGTAGTTAGATACACAAAGACAAAACCAACACTAAAGGATAGAAGGGGTTGGGTAGTGTCAATGACTCAAGCTTGGGTTTTTAAATCATTGGCAATGGTGATAGAGGGCAAATTGTCAGTAGTATTAAGGGAATAGAAAAGAGAACTATTACCAGACTGATACCATATTAGGAAGTGAGTTTGAGCCTAACACATTTTCACAAAACCGACTTATAAGGTGAGAATTGCCCTTACTTATATATTATAAATTGATTTTTTCTCTAGTTGATGTGGGATCTCCAACAACAATATTGAAAACCTCCAACAACAATATTGAAAACTGTTAATTTGTATGATATATATTGTTTTTATCATATTCAGAAGGACATCAAATTGGTTCTTTAACTTAAAAGGACTTAATTGATGTATATATAGGCACTTTTTACTATGAACTCGAGAAACTTGACATAATATCCTAGGAATTTAATCAATTGTTACTGGAATCTACATTTCAGTATCAATATCTGCTGCATTTTTTTATATTTTTTTTTTCTATTTCTTTTGTAGTGTGCGTGTCTTTGGGGTTTCCACTATGCTCCACCATCCACCATTAACAACATTGGATCAACCTCCTTCGGGAGGAGGGAATGATGCACCCAAAGGGTTGAAAAGGTGCTTGTTAAGTCTGTGGGGTGGATGCAATCTACATCTAAAGAATAAATATTGAAATTAAGTATAGCTCCTAGTTTTACAAAACATGACAGCAAAATGGAGTATGCACAGGAGGAAAGAGAAACAATCTGATACCATCTTGAAATTATAAGGTTTTGGGCATAGATGGAAGAAAAGAGTAGAGGCAATGGATTTTATTATTTGTAACCCAAAAGTATCACCCCAAGCATGCATAGAATTGCATCACAAAGCATACAAAATATTTAGGCCAAACTATATCACGTTATATTTTGAATATGTTTTTCAGGAAACATATGATACAACAGCTAACCTGCATCTTTTAAGAACCGTCTCCCGTAGCTCTTCTAGAATCACATCAACTTCATACAGCTGAAAAATATAGAGTACACCTTAAAAAATGTAGATATAGTTCAATATTCCCAAATCAAGTGTATCTTTAATATACTTGAAGAAAAGATATATGGATCGTTTGATTAAATTCATGGTCCCATATTATAGATTTAATAAGGTTGTAAACCTCTTACAAATACCTCATTACTTAAGTCTCTAGCCATTTTAGCTTGAGCTGCTTCCTGAGCAACTTGCAATGCTAACTGTGCTTCAGCTTCTTCCTCTTCTCGTCTAGTTTCCTACAATTTAATAACCTCATGATAACAGGTATCAAGACAATGTTGCCAAAAATTGTAAGACGTTTACACTATGAAATAGGATCACAAAATTTCTGAATTAGTAATGTTCCATCCAACACAACAATTGGTCTCAAACAATTAATTCAAAATAAGTTACCTCTTCAGTAACTTTAGGCAGAAGTTGCAACCATTTCTCCTCAAACCTTGCCAACAATGTTTTTGCCATCACATGAACGTCACTTCTTTCGTCATTATACTTCATAGCATTCTTGAAAACCAGCCTCACATCAGCACATATTTCTCGAATATGCTTATATCCAGTACCGTCCTTAGCCTCCATTTGATTCTTAATCGTACTAAAATCCATGGGCTTGTCAATGACCTAGAAAGCAGCATATACAACAGATCAATCAAAGCATGGAAAGAGAATTGTATGGAAAATCAGATCCCTGAACACCCTGTTCTGAATGAAATCAGTCATTCGCAATCACAAAAATGTAATCTATTAGGGTTTCAAAATAATTGTTCTTTCTTTGCAAAGTATTTTTGAGAAGAGATAAAGAATTACAATGATAAAGAGTATGTAAATATTGCAATTAAGGAAATTAGGGGATATTAGGTACTATATGCATGTAACTAAGTAAACTGCGCAAACCGCTATTTAAAGTATTTATAAATCTATAAAAAAGAGCCTCCACTTTGTAGCTTAAATACATGGAACTCATATAGAACCTGAGAAAGAGACAAGCCTACTCCATGAACACCATTCTTGTTAGGATCAAAAGATGTACTAAATCGCTCGTGGGAACATTGGTGTGTAGGACTGGAGTATGATTGTGATTTCGATTGAGTTATTGAACTCCCAAGTTAACTAGTAACTCACTTGTTCACAGGCCAAGAACAACATAGCAAGTTCCTAGAGTGTGGATTTAAGCCTAACTCAAACCACAAAACAAACTTCTTATATACTTTTTTTTCATACTCCATTTGTTGATGTGAGACTTGGTTTTTCACAACACACCCCCATCATGTCTAATTCTATTGAGCATGATATGTGGATAGCATGAGTAAGTAACCTTTTTTATGAATCTAGAATAGGCTCCAATACCATTTTTGGATGTGGGTTTAGACTTAACTCAGCCCTATAAAATTGGCTTATAAGATTAAAATCACCTCCACTCAAACTCTTTCAGGCTCTACACCAGTTAAATTGGACACAGTTTTTAGATAAAATTCCATAGGCTCGCACGACTACATCAATACTTTTTAAATAAAATGGCATTAAACTAGTTGTTTTGGGTTTCTAAGAATAGCATAAAATTAGGTTAGTAACTCATGCCTTTTCTTTCTTACTATAATTCTATGCAAAATTTATTCCCTTCTTTCTCACATTTCGAGTATGCACACAATTTTGATTCCTCATGCGATTTGGATTGTGAATGCACACAATTTCTTCTCTTTGTGTATGATTTGAACATCAACAACAAGGATATGACCCCCATTTGAAGGTCAATTCCCTTTCTCCTCATTGATGGTTTTTTATTGTCTCTACCTTAATGCATTGTAACATCCACAACATAAGTTTTTATTGTCCCAAATTTATAATTATGATTTTCTAAAATCGTATTTTGAAATTTATATCTTAGAACTGCAATTTTTATAGTTATTTTCCATACTGTTATTATACATTAATATTTCAGTACCATTTAAATTATAAAATGTCTAGGAGTGGAACTAGATCAAATTCAATTTATAGCAATGCAACTGTCTCAAGTTTCTAAAGCTAGAAGGAAAAATCTCCAAACATGTCAAATATTGGGTGGAACCATATAATAGATATTCAAGGAAACACCTGAAAAGTTAAATCTATGACTGTTTCTCATAACCATGAGTGTAGGAGTTTTGAGATTCAAATGTTGCGTAGATGAGATTAGAAAATATTCTGAACATTGTGCTACCGGGTCGGAAGAAATTAAACCATTAATGATGAAAATATATGCAGAAGCTAAAGATGCATCATTGGGAAAAAGAAAATTCAATATTATTGAAGATAAAAAAAAGAAAGTGAAATGATGTGATGTCTGCTCCCAAGTGAGGGGATGGGGATTTTTGCAAGTGGTGTGAGACTTTGTTAGGAACAAAGAATTGAAAAGAGAAATTTTAATGAAAAATAACAAGTAGGAGAGCATTCTGTTGTAGACAACAGATTATTAGGATAAAATATATTCTAAATACCTCTCCATAGTAATTAAGAAAAAATATCTACAAAATCTCCCTATTCATTTCAGCATGTTTTTATTTTCTTTTTTTTAAACAAATGGATATGATGAGAATGTAATTGGTGTAGCAAGGGGTGGCGTCTCATTTGACTCTGATTTGATTTTGTTGCCAAACAGGCATTTTCTTGTTACGAATCAAAGCAATAAGGGTTGAATATATATTATCTCTTTGTTTTGTATTATTCAATGTCTAGTATGAAAGTTTTTAAAGAGGAACTTGATCATTTGAAAACAATGAATCAATGACTATGTCCTACGCTTGTATACCCTACCCATGAAAGGTAAGAGTACATTCAATAATAAATATTGGCCCTTTGTCTCAAGGTGTTTGAATTCAGAAGCCACTAATCACATGACTCTTATTCCTAAGCTCTTCAATTCTTACGTCAAAATGACCAAAGAACAACTCATTACAATTGCAAATGATGGTAGTGTACCCATATACAAATCCGAGAATATAACTTTATTTAGAATCATCTACTCTATTAAAAGATGTGTTATATGTCATTACAAAAAAATTGAATTGCTCAATAACTTTCTTCTCTTATTGTGTATTTCAGGACCTGGACACGAGGAATATGAGTATAATTGCTAAGGAGCAATGTTGTGAAACTCGAAGATCGTAACTCGACTCGTAAGAGCTACTACTATTTAAAAAAACTAAAACAAAAGAGGAACAGTTCCGAGGCTGAAATCAACCTTTTGGCACATTTCCCACTTCACAACCTTTTCTCTCTCCTCCACTAACCCATGGCAAGGTAGTTTAACACAAGATTCAATTCAAACTCAAAAAGGAGATACAGAAATCATAAATTGTGGAATCAAAACACAAAGCATAAGATTCAACAAATTACACAATATACATATATATGTATATATGCACATAATAGCATAGTTAAGAAAAAAAAAACCATGTAACACACCAATTTTAATTAAGCCTAAATTTAATCATAGATTCATAAGCACAAGAAGCTCATGACTAAACCCAATACAGAACTCATAACTAGTCATAAATGATAAGCAAAGCAACTTAAAATACTATAGTACTTCCAAGTGTTGGAGTTACAAACAAGTTGGTTCTGGGGCTTAGGTTTACAAAAGCACATAAATAAAGAAATTTCACCCAATGCTAAAAGTTGGCAGACAAAAACATGATCCAGATAAACCTGAGAAACACTCCAATTCCACTGTTTTTACGATCTTGCACAGCAGGTCTACTGATTCTGCTCAGCAGCAGTTCTGAGCATGGATGAACATGCCAAGGCATGCAGAAAAGTAAAATCGTGTGATTCTAACTACCATGATGACCCCTGGTGAATTCAATCCTTCTCATGGCAAATGCCTCAATGTTTCTACCCCTCTCTTTTTTAACAAGTTGGACAGGAGTAACTATGGTTCTTAGGCCTCCAGCATCAAATTTTGGCTTAAAGGCAAAGGTTATATTAGACCATCTTACCACAAAGGACAAATTTATGGTTGTAGAAGACCAATCTAAGTGAGGTAAGCTGAAGTGTGCTCAATACTGAGGAGTGTTAAAGATTATGCAAATATTTTTGAGATTATGCAAAAATAGTATTTACGAATATTATGTGAGATCAACAGTAGTAGTATGTATGTAAATGTATGTATGTATGTTTGTAATTCTGTAAATTTGGCTTCATGTTAATTTAATTTATGATTCATTCTAAATAAGAGCTTATATCGTATAAGTCAGACACAGAATTTATCAAATGTATCGCATTTTCTCTCTTAACATGCATTACACGATGAAATGAAATATACGAAAACCTCAAAAATTAAAACGGAATATAATGAACCTCAGTCTCCAAACAGTAGCAACAAAATACCCCAATAAAGACCATACTAATGCAAAAGTAACATGGGGGAGTTCATATATTAATCATACCTCATAATAATCATGTAAACCAAGCCCCTCTACATCCACAGGCTGCATAAAAGGCCAAGCCCACTTGTGTTGTGTGATCTGGCAGAAGAGACACCAGTTATTAAAGAAATAATTTCATAATTTGAAAGGGGACAGGCATTCCCTAAACTAAAGTCTAAAGTAGAGTCTAAACTACTCAATCTACAAACAAAAAAACATTACATAAAAAAGCTTTTACAGGAAAATCAGAGATAAATTGCAAGTAACCAAGCCACATAACATCACCAAATCAAATGAAACAATACTTTGCATAGAATGTTTTGTGAATAGAAATTTTATATATTGAAGCATCTCAAGAATGAAAGTTGATTTTAACAAGTGATCAAGTATTTTATCAGTAAAAACCTAAACCCAGGTAAGCCAGAGAAAGAAAATTGCTCTATCTACTTCGTAAAACTTGCATTAATTTTGAAAAAAAATAACTCAAAGTTGGTTCAATTTCCAAATAGATTAAACTAATAAATAAATAAATATAGCCTTGATATAGATATTTGACAACTCCCAATCAAAATCAACTAGAATCCTCCATGGATGTTATAATTTTCAATTCAATAGTACAGGGGCAGTAGCCTCACTTGTCTCATTGCAAGCTTCTCCTTTTTTCCAACAGTCCACTCACTTTTCCTTCGTCTACAATTATCAAGCTTGAAAGTTGAAACCACATTTCACTATAAGGCATTTGAAGTTGTCAATATATCTTTCAAATATTGAAATTTCTATTTTTTAACATCTAGTATTGGTTTTTGTTGGAAATCTCACATTGACTAGAGATAAGGCTAGATTATATTATATAAGTAAGCACAAACCTCACTTTAGAAATCAATTTTATAAGGTTAAGTTAGACTTAAAATTTACTTTTTAAGACTATATAATAGTCTATCCTACAAAGGTTTGTTGACCATATCGTGTCACCCGCTATCAGACTACCCACAAATATCTAATCTCATGCTCGAAATGTTAAATCATGGACGTGAAGCCTATACAATTTATAAGTGGGTACAAACCTCATCTTACAAGCCAATTTTGTAGGGTTGAGTTATGTCTAAATCCACTTCCTAAGATTATATCACAACCCTACAAAACCGATCTGTATGGTAAAATTTACACCTACTTGTATACTACAATTTAGTCATATCTTTAGTCAATGAATCTCCAACAATTTTCAGTGATTATATTAGGAAATATGGGAAATAACTCTTCACAAATGTATATACTGAAGAAACTCATGCATGACCAGCACGTTACACTAAATTGTTAGAACTAAAAGCCTATTAGAGTGAAATTCAGAGAGTCAATTTTGTATTATTTCTAATAGATTGTACAAGTGAACTCAGTTTTGTTACATAATGATCCCACGAATGTCACAAATAAATAACATCAAAATAAACAGACAACTAACATGTTCACACAGCTGCACTAAAAACAATACGATTCAAAGACTGCAGCATATCAACACAAACACCACTGATAAATGAAAAGTAGTTGCCTGGCGTAGTATTGTGCCGAACTGGCGCATAAGATCTTGCATTCTTTTTGAAGCAGCCACTTCTCTACGTGAGGCATCCTGCTGTTGCTTCTTAATACTTGGAACATGTTTCTCCTTATCTTTATCCTTTGTAGCTGAATTACCTTTAGGCATGTTTGTTTGCTTTTTATTCATACTCGAGTAAAAATTGTCCACATCATGTACTTTCTGCTCAAGCTGATGGGACAAAAACAATACACAGAAAAGTTCTTGAACTCTAAAATCAAACAAGAGCAATTGTAAACAGACATGATGTGACTGACATACAGATTAAAATCAACCTAAAAGCCTCTTGAAGGTCAGAGAACACAGGCAACTTTTCATTCTTTAAATATTAAAATAACTATCAAATATCAATTAAAAATCAAGCCAAATGAGTAATAGTATTTCCTTAAACCACTTAAGGAGAGGCAAACATTAAAAATAAAACTCAAATCTTATCTCATCATTATTGATACCTATATAAAAGTAATCAAAATCAGGTAATATTTATTACTAGTGAATTGTCTCAGGAACCAACTACATGAATGGATTCCAAATTAAGAGGAAATCAGGTAAAAGCTCAAAGAGGGGTGACAAAATATAACCTCAAGTATAACTCAATGTTGAAAAGTGATAGGAGACTATTCATGGAATGGGAAGAGTAATAAGGAGCAAAAGACGGTTGTGGCTGTACCTAGCAGAAATGTACTAAAAGTCTGTTTGATACATAGCTATAAGTGCTTTTGGGAATCTCTATTGGAAAAAGCTCTACATTTCCAAAAAAGAAGCTCCCAAAAGCACTTCTAGCTTGTATTCAAAGAAAGATAGAAAAAGAAAAACAAAGGAGGGAAGTTTGTGAATTGCGGGAGAGTTCGGGCACTCTCAATCCAGCCAAAGTGTTGTAAGGGCTTTTCTTTCCCTTTAGGCCACATTAATCCAGGGACACTGTTCCTAGTAAGCAACTAAGCACCTCTTTTCCAAAGAACACCAATTGAGCCTACCAAAAGCTAACAAATAACGACGATGCACATGATACACAATTGCGTAATAATTATTTTAATAACTTTACTTGCCTTATCAACCTTTGAAATTATGTCATCAACACGTTGCTTGAAACCCTCCATTTCAACCGTACCGTCATTGGAATTACCTGTTGCAACATTCCTGACCTCTGAAATCGATGCACCAAATGTTTCCATCTGACATAAGGGTACCAAATGTCACCAAGTGATAGATGGCATTTCAGATTAACATTCTGAATAATACATGTATATACAGAGAGAGAGAGAGAGAGAGAGAGAGAGAAAGTATGAAAATAACAAAAGTAGAGTAAGCACCATTCCAGTTCCAGATAACAAATTTCAACCAGTGGAAACAGCAAGGAAGTGAGTGAAAAGTCTACAGCCAAGGTACAAAAAATCACGATCCAAATCGTGATTTTGCTACCTATTTGCGAGTTAGATCAGGAGCAGGATCTTTTTTTGGTGAAATGGGTAAAATTGTGGAAGAAACTCGTGAATTCATGCTTTCCCAAGTCACTCTGCCAAAGAAAGAAAGAAAACACAGATTAGGTTCGAAATCCCTCTTTCCTCGTATAAACCCTAATTTATCTACTCACATTCGAACCTCTTTCTGTATTATCTGTCTTTCCTGCAACTCCGGGCGACGTAAAATGGTTGTTGCATAAGGAGGAGGATGGATAGAAGAATAACCAAAGTTTTTTTTTTTCTTTTAATTACTCTTTGGTTCAGTAATTGTAAAAATTTTGTACCTTGTTCTTGTTCTTTAAAAACCTTAAATCCCTACACACTTTTTTAGAACATAACTTTTTATCGAATTAAGAGTTTCTTTTTACAACTAGCTTTTTTTCATAACCTTTTTTTCTAAAAATTAAATAAATTTTTCATATATGTTTCTATACAATTTTCTAATTGTCAATATAATTTATATATAAATTAGTTCTAATTTATAAAAAGATTTATTTCCTTTTTATTTTTTTATAATGAATTATGGAGAATTTTATTGAAATTATCTATATGTCTAGAGTAAAATTGTGTAAAAATAACTGGTCACAGATAAGAAGCTTTGAGAACATTACTTTTTTAGAACATAGCTTAAATTTATCTGAGTATACAGCGGTTTTTGATAGTATATATCAAAATATAATAGGTATGATTACTTTAATTATTTGTTTATTTATATTATTAATAAAGAAAAAAATATTTATTCCTTTTATACAAATTCTTACTATTTTAATTTTTTCGTAATTCGTTTTCTAAATTTAAATAACTACTTTATTTATAATAAAATTTAAAATTGTTCTTGTGTGAGGGTAGGGGCCAGAGAACTATTGAGAGGATTCGCTTTCTTCCTTTCTATCGGTCAGTTGTACCGGCCTTCAACTTCCTCCCTTGTTCCTTCCTAGCCTTGACTCTCGATCTCCTGGTGATTCCTGAATGGAGAGGTACCTGCAAGCCTTGACTCTCGGTCTCCTAGTGATTCCTGAATGGGGTACCTGCAGAAGGCACTCGGACGCAATAAAAGGGTTTGACACTCGACTACTAGAGTACTGTAGGCGTATCTGTTTCTTGGAATATGCGCTATTTATATTACCTGTGATGGGCTTTCCTTATTGGGTCAGGTTAACGGGTTGGACCGTGTTTAAGACTGAATTACCTAGCTCCTAACCATGAATTAGCTTTGTTGACCTTAGTTTAGTGTAATTAGACATGAGCTATCGGTTGGTCCAACGGACGTGTGCCTTGACTACATTCGGTTGGCCCTACGTCGGGGTTCGAGACGTTACATCGGTCGTGCGGTCCTCACCAGTACACTTGCCCCCAGGCTCGATGATGGTTAATCTGAAGAGTCTTATGAGAGTGATGTGTCGATCGGCCTTCTAGGTTTGGTGTGACGATTGAGGTGCTCGATGTTTGACGTGACGTCAGGCGGCGGTTGACGTGACCCGCATTGATGAGGGGTGGGTTTTGGGCAGGAGCTGACGAGGACCGTTGGATTGAACAGATCTAACGGTTGAGATGGTTGCGACATTTCACCTCCTGAGACCTTTGGGGGTTATAAATAATGGTTCCAACAGTGTCGAGACACTACGCTATTACTCAGACATTTGCTCCGAGAACCGAACGGTATCACCATCCTAAGTTGTTGTGTGTTCGGCTTTCGTAAGGTTAGTCAGGCCTTCCCTGTCTCGGCCTACCTCCTTTTCTTCTTCGGCTTCTTGTCCCCCTCGTCTAGCGTGTCCTTCGTCTTCGTCTTCGTCTACCTCTTCTTCTGCCTCTGATTCTTCCACGACCGAGCCTATATCGGTCGATGCGATCCAAGTATTGCACCCTGTTGATGTGAGTTGATTTTTAGATGGTTCCATTTTATGGTGACACTTTACTTAGAGTTGGGATTTTAGCAATTTAATGGTGAAACCTAAGGAAGATTCTCACTGGACACGAACTTAACCAAATG
>Ga0123342_1006618_pt1 | contig 15939 bp, 5 predicted proteins | sample Turbeawhitnodule_FD_89960 | JGI IMG/M metagenome (GOLD analysis project Ga0123342, IMG submission 89960) | Root nodule microbial communities of legume samples collected from Mexico - Turtle bean Mexico white nodule | ecosystem: Host-associated > Plants > Roots > Nodule | place: Mexico: Nepantla... | reverse complement strand
ATCCTGAAATCTAGCATAATTCCTCATACGTCATATCATCCATATAGAAAAGGTTATCACCGCAAGCTTAATCAATTTAACCAAAGGACTACCATCACTCTTAATAAAAGAAAGTAGATCATCTTTATTAGAGAAATGAGAAGTTAGAAAAATTTGTCAAACCTAACTCCAAACATGCAATGCGTTAGAACATTCAAAAAAATGAAATTTTATTTTTAAATTTTATTATTTTTATTTATGAAACACAGTAATGTTTTCTGAATATGCTTTTCCATAATATATTATTTCATTTTTTTTGAAAATTTAAAAATATGTAAGATGTAGATTGCGAAATAAAACCTTACATTATATAAATAGATTCAAACCTAATTTTATAAGTTGATTGTATAAAATTAAATTAACCTTAAAATTAACTTCTTCTTAATACACGTTCAAATTCCTAAGAAACTGAAACCTTTTGTGATATCAAAATCATCCTAAATGTTTAATGGTGTGATAATTATAGTCTTCCAACCAGAATTCTGTTATAAAAGAATACCAATATTTTTTAACAAAAGTTACATTTATAAGAAAATACAAAATACACAAAAAAATTATACTAATACCTTTTTTCTATTAAAACATGTTTTTTTTTTTAATTTCTTATCCAAGTTCATACCACACGTGTTACTTGTTAGCATCCCTCAAATTATTCTTTTGATCATATTATGTCAAGGGTGACAATACTTTAATATTCACCCAAGATACACTTGACATCTTGAAGAATAATACTTTAATAATATTTATTTTAATTTTTTAATTTAAAATTTTAATATATATTGTTATATTATTAAAGGGAATTGTTAAAGGAATATAATTTTTTTTGAAAGAGTATGGAAGAAACATTTTTCTTAGTCAAAAGGTGCCGCATGCCTTGATATAAGGAGAAACGAAATAATTTCTTTCACACCTACAACTCAATACATATTAATATTTTAATTATTTATAATTTTAAAAATTATTTTAATATGTTATATAATTTTTTTATTATAAATATTAATATTTTTTTAATGTAATGTGGAGAAGAGTGTCAAAATATCATCATCCATTATTTTATTATAATATAATATTTTATTAAAAAAATTAATTATAAAATAGATATATCTATTAAATAATAGTGTCAAATATGACTTTTTCTTTCTTTACTATTTGCTATATTTTGAATATATTAACTCGATTGGAGAAAACGAAATTGACTACATACATTCTAAATTTGACAGAAACAAAAGAAAATAAGATAAAAAAAATATATTTAATTTAAACTGGGAATAAATAAATGAAAGAATCTATAAATTTTATTATTTTTATAAACTTTTTCCTTTCAATCAAATTAAACTTAATAGTATTATTTGTTTTTTCTTCTCTTATCTTTTTTTCTTTCCGTATTACAATATCGACGAACTTAACAAAACCGGAACGTGTCCTTCTGAGTACAATATTTCTTCTTTTGTTGTATGAAGTAAAATTAGTTGATATTCAAGTGATACAATGAATATGTAATTAATTAGTAATGTATATCTTCCCTTATTTATAATAAATATTTTTTACTTATATAAGTTTTAATTATATGTGTAATCAATCTTAAATTGATTAGTGTTTAATAGTGCGATTATTACTCTAATGCGTACTTAATCTAATGTCTGAAAATACTAAATGTGATTGATATCCTTTTAGTATTTACTATATTATTGTTTCATTTAACCATATTATATATCTTATATAGTAACAATTTTTATGTTAATATACTATATCTCACAATTTTAAAAAATTGATAAAAAGTTATTTCAGTAATTACTTTAGAAAGCTGCTAGAGAACATCTAAAATAGTCACTCAAAGTGAGTCAATGAACTTGAAAAAGCAAGAATATATGTGTTTGATTAAGAAGATAAATATAGGTAAAATTCAAATAAGTACAGTAAAATAGATAAAATAATATAAATTAAAATGTAATAAAAACAATAAATAGTTTTGAAATGGATAAAAAAAGTAATAAAAAAATCATACATTTTAAATTGGATGGATAGTTTCAACTGTACTAAATAAATTAGGATAATTCTGCATAAATATTTGAGGTTTGAGGCACATGAAACATCAACTCACCTCAAGACGCTTTGTCCCATTTTCCTACTATGTTGTTGATTTTGTTATTATCTTGACCATTGACAGCAACATCAATTATTTTTTATGTTTTGTTATTTTGTTTTGTTCCACAATTATAAATTTAGTGTGTTGAAATTTTTAATAAATTTTTTATTATATAACAGATTATTTTAATAATATTTTAATTTTGATAAGTTATTTATGAATTATATTTTAATAAATACTCACATGAGTTTGAACTATTTGAATTTAAAGTATATATGCTCAAGCTAAATACTGAAATTGTAATGATTAAATTTGTTTTTTATTCATATACTATAATATTAAATTAATTTTTGTATAACACAAATCATATTGTTCTTTTATGATAGTTTGCTTGGGTTGAAATTGACACCTTTGTAGCCCTGCTTTCACTTTAACTCTCATCACGTACACCACTACCCCACATCTTACGACCCTCTGTGTACCTTACCCTTCTTTTTCCATAAACCCAAATCGCCACCAACATAGTACCCAAGTAGTGAATACTGTTCTTTCGGCGATGCCTCTCCATTGGAACTTCTGCACTTAACTTTGTCTGGGACAATGGTCACAGATTAAAGCAAATGTAGTGTTGCTTGGTCAATGGGTTCCTGAAAGACATCACTAACGCCTCAATAGCTTCCTTTTGCTTTACACGTGCCTATTTCATGCTACCAATGTCTTTCTTTACTTCCACATTTTGAGGACTCTAATCATCATTAACACTTTTCTGTTCTCTCTCTTTTATTCTACCTACTGTTTCTTCTTCTGCACCAATCATGCTGTCCCAACATATGTTTAACTTCCTCCAACCCTTCCAATAATCAATCATGTTAACCTTTAGCCTCCCTTTCATATTCAAAAGTAAAATTCATAAAAAAAAGAAAGAAAAGGAGCAAACAAAACAAAACATGAAAAAGAAATGTAGTTATTTATCTCTTTATTGTTTTAAATGTTAAAAAAGAAATCTAATTTTTGTGAATTTTGAGAGTTTATGTCATCTTTAATTAATTAATGCTGTATATTTAATTTTATAACGAGATTTGAAATATTAATTAGATTTAGTTATATATAATGTGATGAAATTTATCTATTAAGTTGTATTTGTTTCCACGGTTATAGATAAATGGACTTGTGGGAGACATACGTTGTGTGCGTGGAGATGAAAATATATAAAAGAGAGAAATTATGATTTTCACATTTTCGCTTACATGAGCGAAAAAAATAAGACCAAAATAATCCGAGTGTACATAGCTTTCAATGTGTTTTGATTTTCACATTCATGACTAACTATAGTGTTCATCAAAACTATGAAATGGTAATTAGTGGATAAAAAAGACTGCAAAAGAAAGAAATTATAATTAATTATATCTTAAGTATAATCGACTATACATAACATATAATCAGTTAATTTATAATATAATATAAATAATGTTAAAAATAAATTAAAATAATAATATTAAATATATTTCTATAATAAATATACTTAATAATATTAATAAAAATAAATATAACTGTTTATAATAAAAAAAATATTATATAATAATAATAAATAATAGTATAAATTATAATAAGAAAAAGTATATAAAAATAATATTATTAATAAAATTAAAAATAAATATTTAATTATTAATAATCATAGAGATTATTTAATTAACAAATCAACAAATGACTATTGTAATGTAGTAGAATTATTTTTTCAAAGTTGACGCATAATTAATTATGTTTTAAGCATAATATGTAATATGTTTTTTATTAATATGTGCAATATGCTTAATTATATTATGTATCAAAGATTCTTATAAATCTATTGCGAAGAAAGTTTAAAATATAAAAATTATTTCCTTTTAGGTTTTTTAATATTTTATTTTTTGTTGTTTAAACTTTGTCACGTCCTTTCTTATTTCAACTTTTTACGTTTGGGTTCAATCAAAAATTAAATAATTTATAGTTTCTAAGCTCAAAATTTTCAAAATAAATTACTTTAAAATAGTTACTAAATATTTTTATGGTGATCAAAACAATTTATAAATTAATAAGTAGCCCATTCATCTTTTCAAATAGCTTGAAATCCAACACTAGCTTAGCGTGATAGCAAAATCTGATGAGAAATCCCAAATGTAACGTTCAGAGAAACAAAGGTTACTATTAAATCTAACATTTCCTTTAGTAAAGAGCCAGGTACAAGAAGTTCACACAGTCCAAAACCCTGCTTTACACAGAAGAGAAACTTCCCTATGAACAGGACAACACAGTCCTACAGTACATCACTATAATATTCATAGTAATTTAAAGCTTCTAATCCCGGGATTGTTTATTGTGCCTCCGATCTCCTCATCTCGCTTCCTCTTTGGTAGAGACAGGGAAGACAAGACTTTGGCTGAGGTCACCTTCCTCGCTAGAAGTTTCCATTTAGCATCGTCCTTTCTTTTCTCTTGCTGCATTTTCAATTGAAATTGCCTGTCACATTCACCCAAAACAGTAATGTTAGGAGTTACCCGAGAGTGAGACCGCTAAGGCACTGAGCTGTTTTGAAATAATAGATAAGACAATGCAATCATCACAAGATTAGAAGAAACTCAAGGAGATGACATGGACTTGGGGTGCACAACTAACTTAATAGCCGTTTTATTAGACAACTTCAACTTGATAAGAGCAATGCTATTTCATAAGATAAACATGACAATTAGAGGCTGTGATTAATGATGGTTGATCTGTAAAGCTAACAACAATTAATTGGATGAGTGAATGATAAATGTGAGTGGCTTGGTACTCTGTTTTTCTTTTTTATAATAAAGAAAGGGGGTGTAAAATTAATAATTCGATATCATATCACCAACCACAGATATTTTTTATAGGAGGGGGTCCCATCCTTGATGTATGTTTGTGATGATTTGACCTGTGATCCTTAATGGGAGTATGGAAATGGAAGGAAAATCTAATAACTTCACACCACGTTGGTATATTGATTTTATGAAATGTATTAGAGCCGTGTGTAGGACACCACTGGGAAGTAACTGGTGGTGGTGAAGACTGGCAGGCTGATAAAGGATGAATAGATGACAACTACGATGGACCTATGGAATAAAGACGCGACCCAGCCAAATACATATATCCCTGAAAAATATCAAGAACAGACCAGAAACACACCAAAAGCAATCATCGATGAACAGAAAGCAATTCACCATGGGATCGCAACTCCAATAATTAAGAAACTGGACAAGGGAATCACAACCGCATTATATTATTTCTCAACGAAAACGATTTGTGCTCCCCTTTGCTAAACAGTCTATTTCCTACAAGCCACACATCAATTTTCAAACTTATCATCATAATAATGTGGAACTTCTGCAGCGCAGCCCAAATCATGAATTCATCACACAAACTTCAAAAACCAACAAAACTAATTCTCAATCTTTGTAGATTGAGTCCACCTTCCTCTAATTAGTCCCAGCTCTATTCTCCGATCTATTATGAAATAATAAAACTAGTCCTGTAAAACTACTTTAGTGTGCATGGAACAAAAGTGTTTAGGACAACTCCAGTAATAGTAAATTACTCCTTAACATACATTAAAAATTTATAATGTGGATCTATTGTCCCGTTATTTTTAAGGGTAATACAAATTTTATTATAATATTTATTTATTTTATTTTAATATAATGTAATATTTATTGTAAAAAGTAGTTGTTAAGTAAAAGAAGGTGAAATAAGAAGTGCCAAAAAGATATTTTATTATTTTTAATCGATACATATTTTAAGTAATTGATATTATTTTTCTCTGTCCTGATCCAAAAACTTACATCAACAATTTCAATTTCATTTTAAACAATTCCCATACCAACTAACTGTTCTTCAGTGGAAAATTGCTTCAACAAACATTTTTTTTTCAATTTGTGTCTTGTTTTAAAAGATTTGTAAGGAAATTAATAAATATAATTTTTTAAACATGTAGAAATATTAAAAAAAATGAAAAATAAATAAATATATAAATAACACTACTACTGATAATAACAAACACCCCTTTAATTGTTAGCAAAATGAAAAGCGGAGAAATTTATACCGTGTGAAACCGGCAGGCGCACAACTCAATCAGAATATGAATTGAATAAGAAAAAAAATAAAAACTGGTTCTCAAACCCTATCTCAATTCCACGTTCAAATCTCTTATTCATCAAGACATCGTTTGTTTAGAGATAGTGAGAATAGAAAATTATATAAAAAAAAAAATTAAAGTAAATCTTTTACACAAAAAAAAAATAAATTCTTACAGAAATATAACATGATGGAAACATTGTCTTCAAAAAATATAAGTGTTTCGTTATAAAATAGTAATGTTATAAACTTCCTTTTTCTGTCTCTTTTCGCCAGTAAAGAAAACCATTTATTTGGGGAAAAAACTACCTTTTGGTAAGAAAAAGGACCACAAGAAAAGTCTGGACCAATACTTTTTCTTCCCTTAAATCCCATGATTAAGAAAAGTCATAAAAGACCATAATTAAATATATATTAATTATATGTAAAATAATATACCTCGTGACTTGAATAATTTCTATATTGTATTCGCAAAGAAAACACGAGTGTAGAATTCAATTTCAAATTGGAAAGTACCTGCAGAAAGGAACCTTGCAGGAGAGATCTGTTTGGTGACAAACGTATGAATGAAGTCGAAAGAGTTGCCACATCCGTTTGCAGCGGACGCAGCCACCGCCCATCTTCTTCTCGCACGTGGCAAAGTGGCGGATCAGAACCTGAAGCCCTTCACACGTGGAGAATTTGCCACAGGGCCTCCTCTCTTTCTTCACCTCCGCATCATGGGGTCCAACGTGCGTGCACCCCTCCGCGCATATGTGTTCCAGACACTCCATCGCCTCGCTCAGTTCCCCGTACAGACCCTGCTCCATCCTATACCTCCTCGATTTCTTCTTCCTCTGTCATCAACCACCACTTTTCATTCCCAATCCATAAATAACCAATTCACTAATTCATGAGATTTCAGAATTTGTTAATTAATCAATTACCGTTTCGTGTTCGTCGATGAAGCTGAGAATGTCGAGTTCGAGCCAGGGATCGTGTTTGACGAGGAACTTCCACCCCTCCGTTGCCTCCACCGCTTTGAAGTTATAGGTGAGGAGCTTCATGCAGCGGAGGTGGAGATCCGGTGCGTCGCAGAGGCGCGCGAGTTGCAGCACGTCCACCACGTTCTCTGTGGTCAAGCGCTGGGTCAAACCCTTGATGCATCTCTGTTTCAGCTGCGGCACCAGGTACACGTGCGACAATGCGAGCAGGTGCATCCCGTACTTGTCCATCGCCTCCTCCGTGCACCTGCGGGGGGCATCTCCGTCATTTTACAGAATCCAATCGAATCAATATAGAAGATACTAATCTGTGCTTGTATATAGTAGTTACCTGGAGGAGTAGAGGAATCCGACGAAGGCGATGACGGCGTCGCAAGGGACGCCCTGGATTTGGATTATTTTCTCAGAACTCCGATGCTTACGTGGCCGATCGATGAAGTTCTCCAAAACCGGCGACACCGAAGCCTGTTCAGGATAAAAAAAAAAGGGGATTAAAACAGAGCAATGAGAAGAGAAAGTTGCAACAAGAGGGGAATATTAGAAATTGAAGACAAACCAGAACGGCAGCGTGGGCTGGAATGCGTGTTCCTTGGGAACAGTGTATGAAGACATCGGGTTCGGGTAAGACCCGGGTGGTTTGGTAGTTGGTGGATACGGTTGTTTTGGGAGCCATGGAAAGGAAGAGAAGAATGTGAGAAGAAAGGAATGTGGGAAGTTGGGGAAAAGAATGAAGCAGAGATGGGGGGATGAATGTGAAGTGTGTATATATATAGATGAAAAGTGAGAGGGATTAGGTAGGGGCTGACGCGGAAACATCTTGTGGGCAAGAGTGACGTGGCTCGTTGGTTTCTGATTTCTCTCACACGCGCCATTATTTTTCCACCGCCTACAGTTCCCACCAGTAAATAAAGCTGTCATTTGTTACCTTTCTTCTACTCTATCTGTCTCTCACACTCCTTCCAAGTTTCGTTTCTTACCTTATTCTATTATGCTCATATTTCCAAAACAAAAACATCCATTATGATCAATTCATCACTGTGATAAACAGAATCCAAACAACACTTTTAGTTAAGGAAGTAAACATACAGGAAAGAAAGAAAAACAAATAAGATTCTTTTTAAATTCTCTTACTGTTTAAAAACAGATACACCTCTAAAAATATATGATAAATACTTAAATATATTTTAATTTTTGTATATATTTGTATCCATGCTTTTATTTTATATTTTTTCTAAAAATTATTTATTTGTACAACGAACCATAAAATTGTTAAAAATGTAAAAAATGACAAAAGCATTTGTAAAATCTAATATTATAAACTGTCATGATTTTAAGAGCTTAAAATCAAGTTTAAAATTTTGATGAATAAAAATCCTTTTATATTTTTCACCTGTTTAGTTTTTATCCTGTTCTTTTTTTCTTTTCAAAGTTCATACGAAGACAGATATTTAACTTTTTATATATATATATATATATATATATATATATATGTGTGTGTGTGTGTATTGTACATGGTCGTCACAGAATGCATGGTTGAGACATGCAAGGTCAAGCCAATCGAGTATGTCTCGAAAAGGTAGATTATCATATAAGGAAATTAAATGTCATAATTATTATCTACACAATATTTATCTAATACTTAAATTAACTCGGTAATTCATATTAACTAAGAGTCATTAACATAAAAGTTCATCTAACTCTATGGAAAAAACAAATATAAAAATTTAATAGCATTTGTTTTTCTTAACTATCAAGTACTGATTCGAGCGTAAAAAACCTTTAATAGGTATCCCGATTAAAACTAAAAGTCGAAAATCGAAACATATTAAATAACAAATCGAAGAGTCTAAAAATTATTAATGACGTAAACAAAAAAACATTTCTAATCCTATACAAGAACAATAACATTTTTTTCCTTGCTTGCATGCATACCAAATAAATAAAAAATCCTTTTTTTATAAATGAGTTGATAAAATTAAGTGTCGTGTCTAATGGGTTGGATAAAAAAAATACACTAGATAGAAATAATAAATATGAATAAAAATATAAAAAAATAAAAGTTAAAAGAGTATTCAAGAAAAAGTGAGTGGAGAGTAGTACAATGAATCAAACCATTTTCGAAAACATTTTCATTTTATTTATAATTTATTAAATAATTTCAATTATTTTTGTATTTATCAGCCAAGTTTTCTTAAATAAATTTTAATGAATAAAAAATAAAATATAAATAAATTATACATATATGTTGATTTTTATTTTGATAAACAAATTATTTTTTAAAACTCAAGTTTCCTTAAATTCTCTTTTATGTTTGAAGAATAATTAAGATAATCTTGTAATTATAAGTTATTTGAAGAGTTAGCACAATGATGATTAAATTTAACTAATTATATTTTTAATCATGTAATTATGTAATTGGCTATTTTTTGTAAGGGGTTTCATTTTTTTTTATTATTATTTTCTTTGGGTATTTAGACATGGGAGATATTGTTGGTGTATAGTTTGATATTCGGATAGTCAACTATGATTGTATTTTATTAAAAATTTAGATATATAGAGATATACTTTGTTATTTGAAAATTATTAGAAAATTGACTTTAAATCTAACTTAACTTCACGAAATTAACTTGGTAATGTGGTATTTGTATTTTATTTATATGTTATAATTTGGTTATATGTATAAATAGTGGAGGATCTCAAAGACACACTCTCACATCGAAAACATTAAGTGTGAAAATAAAGCGAAACTAATTATGGGTGACACAGTTAACCTAATAACAAATCTTACTAATATATATTCATAAGTTTTGATATCATCTATGAAAGTGAATTGTAAATTTTAACTCAATCTAACAAAAACATTATTGGTAAGGTGAGGTTTGTGTCCCACTTGTAAATTATATTTTGGTCATATCTATGTGGGATCTTTAGAGGGAATCTAAGTATATATGAAAAATAATAATTTTTGAAACATGTAATAGATGACACTACAAATACATCAGTGAAACACTAAGAGGAAGTTCAAGCGATATGCATTCAAATATAGTATGAATGTTCAAGCGAAGAAAATATAAAAATATATTTATTCTTTAAAGTTGTCCTATTTAAACAATATGATACTTTTCAAGGATAATTTTTTTTCAATAATAAGAAGTAAAGTTGTTTAAATAATAATAGGATGATGATGATAATAATGTTAATATTTTTCATAATATGTTAATTTTTATATGTATGGTTGTACATGATTGATTGATGTATGAGATAATATTGTGTTTGAAATTATGATGTATGCAATTAATGTGATAACAATGTATTATAATCTTATAATAGGTATAGGTAAGTGACATATGTATGATATATTACCATTTATGAATGTAGTACTTTATGTGTCTGTTTTAGTCGATGATTGTGTTGTTATCTATTAATGTTTAGTAAATATATTTAAAAAGTAAATTAAAGATAATAAATGTTAATAATGGTGTATTTCAGATGTGAACCAGTATGAAAATAATACCAATGTCATATTTATGGTCTTAATTTCCTTATCATTGAGTGGATGTCTATCATATTTATAGTAATTCCGCGTGGATCTATATTTTTCGCTATTATTGTTTGAAGTTGTATATGTAAATTTGTCATAAATTACTATTAAAATATGTTTAACTTTATATTTAGCTCCAGGAGAAATGTTAGGAATAATAGTACAAAATATATAAATCTCGTTTCTAATCTTATCGCTTTCAATAAATTTTATTCTAAGTGTCTTAAAAATAAGATATTAAAATCCATGGGGTCTACGTGTTTCATAAATAATTCATCTAAACTAAATCAAATAATTTATTTATTTTAATATTAATTAATAATACAATTATCTCAAAAAATTGGTGATGTAACTATAAAATAAAATTGAAAGTATTATTTAAAATAAAATGGCCCCGCCTTATGCTAAGAAATCATCTCTGTCTTCTAAATTTTATTGATAAAAAATTACTAGTACATTTTTTTAAATATCTATAGAATTAAATTATTTAAGTTGTTTGATAAAAAAAAACAATTATTTAAGCAGTGAGCTATATTATTGATAGCTCACAACAAAACAATAAGTATATCTAGTTGCATAAGGAATCAATGAGAGCCACAATATAGTTAATATTTCTAAGGAAAACTTATTTTTTTAATCGCATTTTTCCTGATTGGCATAGCTTAAACTTACAATCTTAGATTAACAATCATTTAGATGAGTACTGTGAAGAAGATATTTAGCAAAACAAGAACCCATCTGTTACAATCACAGTAACGTGCCAATTCGTGATAGGTTTTTTGTTTCAACGACGAAAAGATTGAAGTAAAATTTCGTATCAGACAATCTTTAGTGCTGTCAATGTTTGGTTCACAAATATCTTGGTTGATATTTGTGCATTGAAAAGAGAGATATTAGTAAAATGGCTTTGTTTCTTGTCATTTGGAACTTTTATTTAATTTATTATTATTTAAAATAGTTAAATATTGGGCTAAAGTAATTAAATGGGCCAATTTAAATTTTTTATTATGGATGTGCAACAATTTTTTTTACAAAATTGGGTTAAGCAGCGGAGATCAAACTGATTTTAAAGTTAAAACTCGTCTATTATCCGTATGATTTTATTTAATTATATTAATTAATTAAAATTATGTAAGAGTAACACAATTTTAATGCAAAATAATATAATTAAATTTGTGTCACTTGTGTACAACTTTAATTCTATTTAGTAATAAAGGTGTATTGTTTATCTACAAAACTGTGTATAACTTTAATTGTATTATTTAGTAATAAAGGTGTATTGTTTATGTACAAATTTATTGGTTGTAAAAGAAAAATAGGTTTAATATATGAAAGATTTTAATTTTTTTTATAAATGTATTTATAATTTTTACAATTAAATTTTAATTTTTTTTATATATTAAACTTATTTTTTTCAGAATCAAAGATAATTTGTGCGCACAATTCACAATTCAGTGTATAATAATAAAACTGAAGTTGTACATGGGTAACAACTTCAGTTCTCTGCACTAAAATTGTATTACTCATGTTCATGCACAATTTCAGTTAATTAACATAATTAAATAAAGTTGTAGTAGCATACGAGTTCTAACTTAAAATCATTTTAATATCTGACAACTTAACCCAATTTCATTTTTTTTTACCCAGATCAGTAAAGTTTAAAATGCCCCATTTACATATTTTAGCCTAATATATCCATTCTCATGGATTAATAGTGTTTGATAATTATAAAGTCACTTACAAAACTTCTAACATCGTATTCTTATCTGGAGTCTTAAATCCATACAGCTATTAGATTTTGGTCAATTCTCGACTTCTAGATCAAAGATCACTCTTGAGTGGATGTGTATACCTACTAGGGGACTCCGATGATAAAGCTAAAATAAATTTGCTCAATTATCAAATAAAAAACACTCTACATACATACATGTTAAACAGACCATCTATCTATAATGGTTGTTGTTGGTATTTAATTTGATTGGACTTTTACTTTTTACTCATTTCAGTTACTAAATACATTTTTAGTATTTTGAGTCTATTTATTGAGTTTTGGTACATTATTATTTTATTCTATTTTTTATTTATATTATTTTAACTTTTAATGTGGAACATTTCGACCTTTCAACCTAATCAACATATATATTTCTCTTAACTTCAATCCCATATTTACATCTAAACTTTGTTTGTATCAATAGATTTACTATAATGTAAGGATGCCAAATATTTGTATAAGTTAATTTATATCAAAATGCTAAGAAAAAAAAAACAACGAAGGAGGTTGATTTATTCCTTTGCAGATATGAAATGGCAAAAAGAAAGATGATAATATAATTTTTATATATTCATTTTTATTTATAAGTTAATAAAGACATAATAATATATTAGTCATAGTGTAACTTATTAGTAATAGTGTAACTTATATTTAAGAGTGTAGCAATTTAATTTAATTGCAACTTAGTTTATTTAACAATTACACTAACAATCGAAACTAGTGAATTTTTATTGTTTGTAATATTAACTTTATTTTAGTTTTCTAAAAAGGTTTAAATAATTTTATTTATATATAGTTAGATTAAAAAATGTAAATATAATTTTGTTTACGTAAGACGAAAATATATGTCGTTTTGGTAATAGAATTTAATAATATATTTTTTAAATAGCATGTATAATATAAGAATAATATATTATATTCAATTAATATTACTAAACTTGTACTTGTGGAAAAATATTTTTTAATAAATATATTAACGGCATAATTTTAAAAATTAAAATAATAATAAGAGAGACTATAGTTAAGTTCCATTATTTTTAGATTACATATTCATACAAATAAAATGAAAAATAAATATGTAAAAAATAAAATATAACCGAATAAAAAGATAGATTTAAAGTTAGGACCAACTTAATGAAAATATTTTTATAAGTAAATGGAGCTTAAATGGCCGCATCTTACATTTCTATACTTTTAGAAATATTTTTTCTATTAAATTCTTTTTCAATTAGTTTAAAAATACATCACCAGTTTTGAATATACATTGTTTAAAAATATTATACATAATATAATGAAGTTCAACAACTTTTATCCACAAATAAGATTTTTTTTTTTTATTTTGAATTGGAGAGAGGATTTAAAAAGTGATTTGAGAGAAAAATTTAAAGAAAGCGAGTGAGGTTATTTGAATTTGATACGTTAAAATAGATTTATGATTTTTTTTTATTAAAGTTTGATGATGGTAGAAAAATAATTATTATTTATATTATATTATTATTTATATTTATTTTATTATAATATAAATATGAATAATTTAATAATATAAAAATATAATATTTATTTTATATAATATATATTAACAGTGATTCATTCCAAATCTTCACATATTTGTGAAAAAAGATGACTCGGCTATTATTGTCTCGTTTCTTATTTTTTATTTATTCATTTTCGCAATTTCAACGCTTTTCTTTGCTCTACCTGAATTTGTAGTTGGAAAGACAGAAACCCAAATAAGTAAAAGTTCAGTACAATATTTCTAATTAATATATTTTTAATTTTAATTGAGTGTGTAACAATTTGTTTTTTCAAAAATTTCATATATACAAATATATCTTATACTAATAGTTTTAAAAAGCTACAAGTATCACAAAATGAATATATATATATATATGTGCTAAACTAATGGTTTTTTTAGTTTAGTTTTTGAATCTACAAGTTTATTTGCTCATGTATTGAGTGTAATTACAAATATTTTCAAACATAATAAAAAATAAATTATTAAAATAAATATAATAATACTTGTAATTTAAATCATAAATCATAAATCAAGTCATGTAAGTTATATAAAACATCAAAACTTTCAATTATTCATTAATAATATATATAATAAAAACATATTAAAAAAAATATTAACTCTTTTTAGATGACTTTTATTAAACATGTCTAATAGCACTTAATTTATTATAAGTTCATCTTAAATTTGTAAATTTTAGCCAAATAAGTCAGGACAAGTTCAACACATTCAATATCTGAACATGTACATATATTACTTGCGGACAATAACACTCCATCAACTTCTTACTACTCAAGATCTTACTCTATATGATTTAGACACTTGATGTATAGTTCAATATTATATTATAGAAACCTCAACATTTCAAACACAATTTTGTTAAAAAAAAAAGTGTTTTATCCATAAATGAGATTTTTAAAATATGGGACGGAATCATACTTGAATTAGAAACTTATTATTTTTAATTAGAAGCACATATGTGATCTTTTTATTTGACAATGATATTAGTTTTAGTACTACCATCATAATATTCATTTATACCATATATTTTAAAACATAATACCATATTGCATTGTGCATCACAGGGAACATGGTAAATGTAACATAATATAATTTAATAATGTTAGATGCATGCTATTAATAATTAGTAACCGATACAAATAAAACATTTAGAAAGAGTCGTACTCAATATATTAATATTTTAATATAAATAATAGGAAAATATTATAAATAAATTAACAAAATAAGTTATAAAGAGAAAATAGTGTTATAGACAGAACAAATGTAACGTCACTTAAAAAAAAACAGAAAGAGAGGGCCCATTTTTTCTTCCTTATCTTCATTTCTCTCTCTTTCCATATTCTCTTCTCTCTCTCTTAATTTTCTCTCCCAATCTTCATTTATCTTAGAATTTGATCGGATCACGTTGTAGCAGAGGAGTTAAGGAACATTTTTACCCGATTAGATTTTCAAACAGAGTAAGTTAATTTTTGTTCTAAAGTTCATTTGTTCTCTATTTTTTTAAAGATTTAGTCATCAATCTTGGTGGGGTCAGTTGAGAAGTTTAATCCTCTCAACTTATTCTACTATATACTGAATTTTTGTTCTATTTGGATAACTTGCATTATGCCCGTAAATCTTGAAGCTTATCCAGACTGTGGGGAATAAAATTTTAAAAGTTGCTTAGAAAGCAAACAATTGAGGTAAGGAAAGCCAAATTTAATTTTTAATAACACCCTAGGATAAAAGAGTTGAATGCGGAAGGGACGTGGTCCCAATATTCAATTTTTCTTGCAGGGATGTTGTGTGTTTATATATTGGGTTGTTTGTTTATATATTATTTAAATTTGTAAAAATATTATATTTTGATGGTTT
>Ga0123342_1006617_pt1 | contig 15940 bp, 14 predicted proteins | sample Turbeawhitnodule_FD_89960 | JGI IMG/M metagenome (GOLD analysis project Ga0123342, IMG submission 89960) | Root nodule microbial communities of legume samples collected from Mexico - Turtle bean Mexico white nodule | ecosystem: Host-associated > Plants > Roots > Nodule | place: Mexico: Nepantla... | reverse complement strand
TGCGTGGCCTTGGGCTTCTTGGGCTTGGGCTTTGGGCTTGGGCCTCATCTTTTGAAAAGACTAATAAGAAGAACTTTAAATGATTTGGCCCTTGTCCATTCTTCCTATTAACAACATCTTTTTAATTCTCATCAAAGTTGGCCTAACCTCTTTTAGCAATTTACTTCCACGACATTTCACTTTTAAAAAACTTCTAACACTTCTAAATTTCCATTGCTTCCACTTCCATCTTCCATCCTCACGAAAGAATTGACATCAAGTCTTCAAACACAACTGTATCAGATCTTGTTATTTTTCTTCGTACATTAAATCGTTAGTTTTTTTTTATAAAACCCATGTTAGACATCACTTTGAAACATGACATCTCTACTAGGCTAATAGCCAAACACCAATAATTACGTGTCATCACATGAAACATACCATAAATCCAATATATAAAAAAGAAAACAAACAAACGTGAGGGGGACTAGACCAAACCCATGCAAAGAAATATAGAAATCTCCCAAGAACAACCTAAGTAAGATGATACATATGGAGTTTATACCTATTATGAAAAAGTCCATAAAATCAGAGATAAAATCAGAAAAGGAAGAAAAGGAAGAAAATATCGCCCAAGGAAAAATAAGTTGGAGCCAAGACCATATTTGTAGAGCAACATTACATTCAATAAAAAATGTGAGAAATAGATTCCTCATGATTATTACATAATCAACACATAGAGCAAAAATACACCCCTTTATGTTGCACCTCTTTGTCCGCATGCAACCTACTGTGTAAAATTTCCCACAGAACAAGAGTGTTTTTCGGCGATATAGTAGAGGACCATATACAAACACCCTAATTAGTATAAATATGAGAAGAGTAGAAAAAAACCGAGAAAAATTATAATATAAAATCCTAGAGTCTTCAAGCATCCAATTAGGAACATCCTTTCATTTGAAATAACAACATTTTTCATATTTTTAACCTTTGGCATAACAAACAAAGGAAAAGGTATACTTAAGAAGAATCAGTCCAAGCCTGTGATACGTTGGAAGAGAGTTTAATTATTTCCTTATAAGGAACAAAGAAAATCATAGAAAAACATCTAGAAGAGCACAACAAGTCATTCTAGAAATTAACATCTGCACCAAATCTAGTATGCTAAAGAATCACATAATATAAATCTCTAATACCTACCTAAATGGAGGAAGGGCAAGAAAAGGAGGATTTTATAATCTTAACAACCTGCCCTTCATAACGAGAGTCCAAGGTTTGTGAGTGTTACGGTGTTCTAGGATAAGGGCACAAAGACTGAGAAAAAGGAGAAAAAAATCTATATAGATGAAATTAAAAATCACTCTCCCCCTCTATACATAGAATTTTTATTATATAGACCACATATATTATTGTAAGTCAATCCCTATAGGACAGTTATTCCCTTTGCTAACAGAAAGATATAACTATAAGATATTCCCTTACATATGACAGCTAATGTTTCTAAATGTAATCTTTGAACTTTGTGGGCTTTGTTATTTTCCTGATGGTCCTAGAAGATGTGGGCCTAGTATAAATTGCCTCCTCCTGGGAAACAACCTTGTCCTCAAGGTTGGTAGGTACTGGGTAAATTGGGGGCAAAATGAATTGAATTGTGGGCTTCAGGGTAGGAGAATTGGGTCGTGGGAATTGAGTGTAGGGCATTTATTGGGCTGGAAGTGGAATTATAGTCTTTGGGCTCTTTAGGATGATTTGTAAAAGGAAGGTTCTGGAGAGTGGGGGTAGATGAGGAGGTGGGGCCCGCTGGTGTGATTAATGTAGGTGAGAAATGGTTGGTAGGTGGCATAATTAATGAAGTAGGTGAGGTAGGGGAGAATTTTGGGTTTGCTGAGGGTAATAATGAATGCGCGTGGGTAGCTGATAAATTAGGCACGGTTGGGGTAGGTGAAAAGTTAGGGATAATGGGTGGTAGTAATGATGGGGTGGATCCACGTGGCTGAATGTTAATGGTTGGACTGTGCGGTTCAACACGAGCCATTGATGGTGGACACGTGGTGGGAACTGAAGTGGTTTGAGTGGGGTTTGATATTACCAGTTGGTTTAAACTGTAGAGTTAGAAGCAGTGTTTGTAGGAAAAAGTGTGGGGATTGTGTGGGAGATGGTCGAGGGGGCAACATCCTCTTGAGGCATATGAAAGGAAGGAGGTGGTTTGGGTCCGTGATATGGTTTAAGCAAGGAGATGTGGAACACCGGGTGGATTTTGGAAGAGGGTGGAAGGAGAAGTTCATAGGAAACTTCGCCGATGCGACGGCTGATGGGGTAAGGACCGTAGAATTTCCGGGAAACCTTGTATTGACCTCTTGCTAAAAGAGACATTTGTCGATAAGCTTGGCGACGAAGGAGAACCCAATCGCCAACGTCGAAGGTGTGATGGCGTCGACTCTTATTTGTTGTTAGTGCCATGCGCTGTTGCATTTTCGCGAGGGTGGCCTTCAACTGATGGAGCATTTGTGTACGTTCTTGGAGCGTGGTGTCAAGGGTGGGCTATGTGGCTATTCTTTGAACATAGTCGGGGATTGTTGGTGGAGGTCGTCCGTATAGCACCTGGAAAGGAGTCGTGTTGATGGCAAAGTGATATGATGATTTGTACCCGAACTCCGCTAGATGTAAAAATTTGTACCAAGTTCACGGATTGTCATTGGTAAAACATATCAGGTATATTTCTAAACTCCTATTGATAACTTCTGTTTGACCATCCGTTTGTGGATGGTAAGCTGTGCTAAATTTTAATTTGGTGTCTTATAGGTGAAACGGTTCTTTCCAAAAATGGCTGAGGAATAGAGGATCCCGATCAAAGATGATAGACTTTGGAACTCCATGCAACCTGCAAATTTCAATAGAAAAATGGTGAGCTAATTGGGTGGCATTGTAGGAGATGGGTAGGGCAATGAAGTGGACAGACTTGGATAGTCTATCACAGACTACCCATATGACAGTGTGGCCAAAAGATGAAGGTAAATGGGTGATAAAATCTATGGTTAATTCTTCCCAAAGCTTGGCTGGTATAGGTATTGGTTGGAGTAATCCTAAAGGTTCTTTATTGCTGGGTTTGTTTTGTTGACAGGGAAGACACTGTTTGATGTATGTTTTTGTATCATGGTACGTTCTGGGCCAGTAGAAGGAGGTGGCTAGTCGTGCCATGGTCGCTTTGAGACCCGAGTGACCTGCAGATGGAGTGGTGTGAAATTCGTGCAACATTGTAGAACGAAGGGCACCCTTAACAGGAAAATAAAGGCGTTAACGATGGTAAAGGAGACGTCGTTGAAGATTGTATGCTGAGGTAGGTGATGACAGTAAATTTTGCACTTATTTTGTCCCTTCTTCTGATGCACAGTAATTGTATAATTCTGTGAGGATGTTAGGAATCAGTGAAGACTCGGCTAAAAAGAGGGATGATGGTGGTCTGGATAAAAAATCAGTGGCTTGGTTATGTCGTCTTGGACGGTATATGATTTCGAAGTTGTACCCTAAGGCTTGGTGGCCCATTTTTGTTGCTTAGGCGTGTGGCAAGCATTGGTAAGTAATGCCTCCAGACTTTGCTGATCTGTTATGATTTTGAAATGTGTTTCAATAAGATAGTGACGCCATTTTTTCACTGCCTCTGTAATGGCTAGCATTTCTCGAACATACACTGAGTTGTTTTGCATTTTTTTTACAGAGTTTTTTGCTGAAAAATACAAGAGGGTGACCTTCTTGAGATAGGACTGCACCAATGGCAACATTCGACGCATCTTTTTCAACGACAAAGGGTAGAGAAAAATTTGGAAGATGCAGTACTGGTGTCGTAGTTAATTTTTTTTTCAATTGTACAAAGGCCTCTTGAGCCGCTGTAGTCCATCTAAACTTTGTCAATTTTAGTAAATCCGTGAGTGGAGAGGCAAGAGTGGCATAACCGCAAATGAATTTTCTATAAAATCCTGTAATTCCCAAAAAAGCGCGGAGAGTGGTGAGGAATGTGGGTTTGGGCCAAAGGAGGATGGCCTGTATTTTGTCTGTGTTAGGGGTGACGGTGCCTTCTTGAATGAGATGGCCCATATAAGAAACTTGGGTAGTGGCAAAAACACATTTAGACTCTTTAACAAAGAATTTGTTGTTTTCCAATAACTATAGAACTAGAGTCAGGTGCTGGATGTGTTCTAGCATAGACTGGCTATAAATGAGGATGTCATCAAAAAACACTAGGACAAAATGGCGTAAATGTGGTCTTAGGAGGTCATTCATGGCTGCTTGGAAGGTAGAGGGTGCATTAGAAAGGCCAAAAGGCATAACGAGAAACTCATAGTGCCCATCAAAAGTTCTAAATGCAGTTTTGTGGCAATCCTTGGGGTCTACTCTTATTTGATGATACCCTGAGCGGAGATCTAGTTTGGTGAACACCTTAGCCACAGTTAATTCATCCAATAACTCATCAATTGTGGGAATAGGGAAACGATCCTTCATTGTGATAGCATTTAGGGCTCTGTAGTCTACGCAAAAACGCCAAGTGCCATCTTTTTTTATCAATATAACTGGGGATGAGAAGGGACTGGTGCTGGGACGTATGATGCCTTCGATTAGCATTTCTTGAATGAGGGATGTCATAATGTGTTTATGGGCGTGTCGATAGCGGTAGGGTTTGATATTAACTGGGGAGGATTGGGGAAGGAGGGGAATGTGATTGTTGTGGGGGTGTAGTGGAGGGTGGCTGGGGTGGAAAAGAGGGACGTGGTGGGGGTAATAAATGTGGTGAAGGTTGGGGTAAAAAAGGTACCTGGCGTATAACACGTTTGGAGTTTTGGAACTTAGATTCCAATAACTTTGCGAGACCCATGACTTGTGTGATTGAGCTGGGTTGGAGAACAACCATTTCCCTCCGTATGTCAGGGATGAGGCGGAGATGAAACAATTTAGAATCATTTCAGGTGTAAGGCCAAAAACTTGATTGCAAAGTTTTTCAAAAACCTTTTGATATTCAGCTATAGTGCCATGTTGTTAGAGTTTAAATAACTCGGCCTAGTGGTTGGCATAAGTGGAGGGGCCAAAACGCAACTTCAAAGCCTACTAAAAGAGATCCAATCAATGAGTTCATGATTTTGATACATCTATTTGAACCAACTGAGGGCATCACCCCACATATAGAAAGCAGCCATGTTTAAACGGGATTCTCAGGGAATGGTATAAAACTCGAAAAATTGATCAGCTTGAAATAACCAATCTAGTGGGTCGATACCATCAAAAAAAGAAAGCTGAATTTTAAGGGGGCGTATAGGTGAAAGAGTGATGGTGGAAGGAATGGTGGTGGTAGTGGTGGGATGAACGTTAGGTTGAGAAGTATTTGATAGAGGTGGTGGAGGAGCAGTTGTAGCATCTATGGAGAAATGCTCGATGGAAGTATTTGAATCTATAATAGGGCAGTGTTGTGGTGTGGAATGGATAGGGTAGTGAAAATGCTGGTGGGGGTATTGGTTAGGGTATCATGTTTAGATTCTAATGCCATTTGACGGTTTCCCATGGTTTCTTGGGTGGTATGGAATTGGGTATGCAAATCAGCTAATTTTTCTATGATAGTTTGAAGTTTTTCTTCCATATCTTTGATGGTTTTTGGGAGGCATGGAGGTAGGTCAATGAAAGCACCAAGTTGTTACGGTGTTCTAGGATAAGGGCACAAAGACTGAGAAAAAGAAGGAAAAAGTCTATATAGATGAAATTAAAAATCACTCTCCCCCTCTGTTACATAGAATTTATCTTATATAGACCACATACATTATTGTAAGCCAATCCCTATAGGACAATTGTTCCCTTTGCTAACAGAAAGATATAACTATAAGATATTCCCTTAGATATGACAGCTAATGTTTCTAAATGTAATCTTTGAACTTTGTGGGCTTTGTAATTTTCTTGATGGGCCTAGAAGATGTGGGCCTAGTATCAGTGACTATAAGAAAAGTTCTAACCGAGCTTTAGAATATAAGCTTTATTTTCAACCTGGAAATTAGTGACTTGCAACACACCTAGAAATTTGGAAGAACAAAGATATTCCAATTAAAAGTAACAATGTCTCTCTTCATAATACGACAAGTCCAAATAAAATTCCTAACCCACTGCTCAACCTGTTTAAGAAGAGAAATAGGTCATTTATATACATGAAAACTATAAGAGAAAGCTAAATATAATTGCATTAATGTTGAATCCATGTAGCTCTTTGTAATTTTTTATATGTTGTAGTTTGATGGATGCATTGTGTTTGTTAAATGGATGAAAAAAACTAAATGGAGAAGAAGAATTTGGTTGGTGAGAGAGGGGAAGCCAACTTCTAAGTAATTCTAAACTAGACACAAAACTAGTGCTAACAGAGAGTGAGCATAGAAGACAATTTTTGCACAAACTTGGGCAACATTTCTTTAGTCAATTCTAAGCTCCTTTACAAAAGGGCTAGCACTTGTATTTATAATGCTAAGAGATGCCAAAATTTAGAAAATTTTAGCCTAAAAACTCTCCACTCCTAGGTTGACAAGTGTCCTCCTCTAATTGGAGAGAATCCTCTCCATTCCCATGATGACATTGGGATTTCCCTCATTAGAGCAAATCCTCTCAAATTATATGTTGACAAGTGGCCCTTCTTAATTAGTGGAAATCCTCTCCGTTGAGAGGATGGCATGTGGACTTTCATGCCTTCCTTGTCACTCCATACTTTCTATTTTCACTTTGGTCATTTATTTGTGCACCCTAGATGGTCTAGAGTTGCATTTGGTCCAAGGAGATCCAATTGTAACTCTAGCTAGAATTTCTTTTCCTATTTACAACCAAATTTAATTAACCCAATACATGGTCCATGAAAATAAGTCCAATACATAGCCTAAGTACAAGCCCAAATAGAGGTCCAATTTAAATCCTATACAAAAATTACCAAAATACACTACTCTATACAAATTTACAAGAACAAGAAAATGAAAAAGACTCTTAAAAATGGATGTTCTAATCAAAGTTCTATCTTCTTCCATCTTCTTATACCAAAGTTGTTGTGGTTTGATGGTCCTCCATCAATTAACCAACTGAATTTTTCCCATCATGCTTAAAATTTTTCATTTCCAAGATGCCAATTTAAGTCTAACTCGATACAACGATCGGAGAAACTGAGTTTTAGGAGACACCTACAAAAATGGAAACAGCCAAATAAGAAAAAAAATGGAGCCTTAATTATAACTAAGAATAACATTAACTCGTTAGTTTTTACATTTTTTTTTATTACTATCCATATATTCACACTTTTAATAATAATAAATAATAAATATATCTAGGTGATGTTTGGTAAGTTTGCAAGGAAAAAAAAGCGATGAATAATGCAATTACCTAAGAATTAGAAAAAAAATGTATTTTTTTAGTTTTCTTATTGGAGAGGTCTAAAATTATATCACAACCTAATATTACGTCACAATATAAAATTATGTCATGCATATAGAAAAAAAATGTTTGTGACAACATAATAGGAACATTGATAGATCTTGACGAAAATACAACAATTAATATAAACTCTCAATTTGATCTAGCTCATATAGGTATCGTTTAGAGCTTCATGTGACCATAATTGAAGAAGGAAAATACACATTTCCATCTGCATGTTATGCCATGTTTATCTCATGAAAAACATGACATTTTGTCAATTTCTAGTTGTTTTAAAAGTTCCTAATGGTTATTTATATAATATTTCTCGATGTATAGGTGTCTAGGGGGATGGGATGAAATATTTCCTCCTTCCTTTTTTGACATAATAACCCATTTACTCACTGACTTAGTAGATGAGGCAAATATTGTTGGGCTAGTGCAATATTGTTGGATGTATCCTATTGAGAGGTACCTTCATAGGCTTAAATCATGTAAGAAATTAGGCTCGTCCAGAAAGACGTATTGTTGAAGCTGATTACACAAGAGTGTTTGAACTTTTGTTTGAGATATTTGGATGGAGTTAAGATAAGATTAAATAGATATGTAAGAAATTATGAAGATGATCTAAATAAGTTAAATAAATCAAAGTTAATTCTTTTTCTACAAATTTTAAAATCATTTCATGCAAAAAAAACAAATCTATTGAGTTAAATGTAGTACAAAAAGATCAACCAAGAAATTATGTTCTCCAAAATTGCGATGAAGTCTCACATTTTTTTAAGTGATTTTCTTAATTGAACATTTATATTATTATTGCTATTTATAATTCATTGTAATTATGTATTTGTGATAAAGCTACACAAACAAGAATTCAAGAAAGAAAATTCACAATATGTGGAACAAAGACCACTATTTAAAAAACATGGAAGAATTAATTAAATGTTTGATTATTATTATATAACTTAAGCATGTTTACCTTTTTTACATCACTAGGTATTTTGAATAGAGAAGGCGATGGAAGAGTATGAATCCTTATTCCACATGGCTTGTGGAAAAATATACATGTATTTTGATATACAAGTTATTTGATAAATGGTTAGAGGTTTAATATAAAGGATCAAGATATGTAGTTGAAATCACATAACAATGGAGTTTTAGTTAGAGGTGATGAGAATATAGTTAATTTAGATCACTTTGGTGTCTGGACAGATATCATTGAATTAAGTTACTCTAATAAAAAATAGTGTTATTTAAATGTTTTGGTGGGATGTGTATTCAAAGGGAAGAGGATACAAGGAAGACAAATATTGATTTATTCTCGTTGTAATAAGCATAAATTGAGGACTAATGAGTCATGTGTCCTAGCTAGTTAAACTCAATGTGTATTGTGTCAAAGATACCAAAAATCGTAATTGGCTAGTAGTAGAGAAAACAAAGTCTTGAGATTGTTATGATATGCCTGAGAAAGCTATAAATGAGATGTTTCAAGAAAATGAAGAAATGGGTTCAATCGAAAAGTTTTATATAATGCATAAGATGAGCATGAATTTTCATTGGGAAAATATGACTTAGTCCAATCCAAAACTAATGGAAATAGAATGATGCCTACGAAAATCATTGAGATGAAGAAGGAGAAAGTGATGATGAAGGTATTGGTTTAATAGACAATGAAGAAAATAATGATATTAATGAAGATGATAATTGATTATTGTTTTATATCATTTTATAAAACAAACTTTGTTATTAGTTATGTTTATTCTTTTTAATGATCTAAATTTAAATGAATCATATCTATCCATATTAACCTAGCTACCTACCTAACTATTTCTATTTCTATATATAGAGAGAGAATAGTTTAGGTAGTTTAAATTTTATATGATGAATTTGAATTTGAAGTGAATATGTATGAAAACGGGAAACAATACAGGAAATGAATATTGAATTGTGTTTTAAAACTTTTTAAGGTACTTTACACAATTATCGTCTATTAAATGATATTCAAGTGATAATTTTATATTTGTCAAGAAACCAGTTGAATACGTTTCGATCCACGAAGCTTATTAAACATAACTATGATTAATTCCTGCTTTAATTATCTAAGATTTTTTTTGTTTTTAATTGTTATGTAACTTCTCTCCTTCTAAGTTAGTATATATGATAATAACATGTAAAATAAAAATATTGAGAGAGAGAGAGAAAGAGAGAAAGAGAGAAAGAGTATACACAATATTTTTATATTGGTTTGTATGATCTCACCGACTATGTCTAGTTCTTAATCAACTAATTGAGTTTCACTAATCAGACTAATGTTGCAAAGTAAAATACTAGTATTATTTGGGCTCGTAGCCACTCATAACTAACCCCTTAAATATTGTTTAGGCTCGTACATTACTAGAAAATCATTAAATAAAAACTAATTTTACAGACAAAAAATATTTAATTACTATATTAACTAAACTAGATACTATTTTACATACTAAAATTATTGGTATTTAAAATAGTTTTATATTATTAACAAAAATTTATAAACAAGTTTTTAAAATAGTATCTATTTAACAATACTTAACTATTATATGTAAGTAAAAGTGTGTAGTGTAGCCATAGATGATATTTCTTGTAGTCAAGATTACAAAAATCATTATTTTTTTATACTATCATTATTTGTTTACAATTCATCTATCTATTTTAAATAGTATATTATTTTTATTAAATGTTATTTCAGTAAATTTTGTGAGTTGGTTTAACATACGTCAAATTTAATTACATATATTCATCAATGCTGGCGTGTAACTTTTTGTGTTGCCCTATGAATTTTGAGAAAGATCCAATAATATGATACAAATGATTTTAATGAGAAGATTATGAAGTGCAAGATGACTTTAACCTTTCAAAATTCTCAACCATAAATACAACCAAAAAAATATGCATAATAAGTGTTGTCTCAAGTGAAAGAACTAAAACAAAATTGCTCAAGTAAAATCTCTAAAAAAAATTATGTCATTAGAGTAAATAGTAACATTAAAATTACATATTGAAAGTATCCTTATAAGAAGAAATCTAATATAAAAAAATGAAACAATTATCACTTATTGCATTTTACTACATTATTTCAAATACTACTAAATACTAATACTATACTATAAATTAATGATAAAACAATAAGGTATGAAGCAAAATATAGAAGCTTTGAAGCCTAGACCAAACTCTTCACAGCTCATAAAGAACATTATTCCAAGTTCACTTTACTGAGGCCATGTGTCGAATCAAGTCAACCACACGTGTGCTAGAAAAAAAAGAAAGCAACAATGAGTTAAAGTAAGAGTTAAAAACAATTATCTTTAGGCATAAGTATTAACTCAATCACATAGAAGAGTGTATTTAGTTCTATGCAATTGTAAAGAGGAGATTATTCAAACTAAAATATGGCTTAGTATAAAAAAATTAGAGTTCTTTAAGGAATTAGTTGTTATCTAGTAGTTGAAATTTTTGTTTAAGCAATAGGTGAGTGTTTTTTTTTTTTTTTTGTAGATATGGAATTTGAAAAAAAAAAAGAGGAAAAAATTAACAACTTTGAATGTAAAATAAAAAGGCATAGAAGTGTGTTTACCTATAGCCCCATTCATTGTCATACCAAGAGACAAGTTTCACAAAGTTATTGTTCAATGAAATTCCAGCTTTTGCATCAAAAATGCTTGACCTGCCATACATATAGTGATGAAAAAAATATATATACATAAACCCTAAGAAACAATAACAATTAATTGTCAACCTTAACTATTGAATTTTGCTACTAAATCTAAAATTAAACATGACTACCTTAAGTGCACATGCTTGATTATGATATACTAATTTATTAAGTTTAAGCATTATTACCTATTGTCACCAACAAAATCAGTAGACACAACATCATCTTCTGTGTATCCAAGAATTCCCTTCAAACTTCCTTCGGATGCTTCCCTGTGAAAAAAATGAATATATGAGATCATGAAACATTGAATATATTGCATCTACAAATATAAATAAAAACATTTTTTACAAGCTATAAAATTTAGTTTATTCTCACTTCATCGCAGCTTTAATCTCATCATAACTAGCTCCTTTTTCAAGTCTAACAGTCAAGTCAACAACTGAAACATCTACAGTTGGAACTCTGAAAGACATTCCTGTCAACTTATTATTAAGGGATGGCAACACCTTACCAACAGCCTGAACAATTCCAAAAGAGACATTGTTATTTTCAAGATAACAGTTGTGGATACAAAGTAATATACATATGAAGATGATACAAATTAGGAAATTAAGAGGAACATTAGTAAATATAAAATATACAAAGATAATACATTGCTTGTATTGTATATCAGATACCTTAGCAGCTCCAGTACTGCTAGGAATGATGTTGCAAGAAGCAGCTCTACCACCTCTCCAATCCTTCATTGATGGTCCATCAACAGTTTTTTGAGTGGCTATGTAGTATAGAAAGATAAGTTGTTTAAATAATGAATCATAAGAAATCAAAAGAAATTAAAAAAAATATACAATTACCAGTCATGGAATGAACTGTGCTCATGAGGCCTTCAACAATTCCAAATTTATCATTAATAACCTAAATATATTTGAACATTGTCACTTAATTTAGATTTTGTTTATGTGTATGATGAGAAACTTTATTTGCAACTTGAATAGACTATATGAAATTACCTTTGCAAGTGGAGCAAGACAATTGGTAGTGCAACTAGCATTGGAAACAATATTAATGTCAGACTTGTATTCTTTTTCATTGACACCAACAACAAACATTGGTGCATCCTTGCTTGGTGCAGAAATAACAACCTTCTTTGCACCTCCCTAACATGAAATGACATGACCAAATAATTAAGGAAAAATGATTAAATATTACAAGTGTTTTATGACATCAAAATTAAAATACTGGTTGATGATATATTCTTCTTGAAAAATATTTTTTCCAGAAGAAAAAAAAACATTCAAAGGAAAATTTGGACAATACATGTGCAAGATGAAAATTTTTCACATTTTACATTAATAAGTCTTGATCATGAATTAATAAACATAATTAATAATGAGAAACCTTCAAATGGGCAGCAGCTTTGTCTTGATCAGTGAAAACTCCAGTGGACTCAACAATAAATTCAGCTCCAGCTTGACCCCATGGAATTTCCTCTGGGTTCCTAATAAAATAAGAAAATAATTTTAATATAAAATATTCTATCCACATCCAACTCAATTAATATATAAAAATAAATTATACCTTGCACCAAACACATTGACAGAACTAGTACCAAAGAGAAGGGTTTATTGTCCTTAATCTTAATCTCACAGTTTTTGAATTGACCATGAACAGTATCATACTTGAACATGTAAGCCTGTAGAAAAAAAATTCCAAATTACTAACCAACAAAACAAATTATAGTAAGATTGTGTACTTTTTTTTTATCTAACTAAAGCTAAAAAAAATAACATTGTGGGGTTTCATCTTCATAACTGATTAGCATTTAGGAAAACAATGGAGACTTTCTAAATACACAAATACAAGTTTCATATTTGATTCCTTATGTAATTGATGTTAAATAAAATTTCATAACATATATTTATGTTAGTTTTTTAGAGTAAATAAAAAAAATATAACACTAATTAGTCATAAAGAAATTTGTATAAGAGATCAAAACTACCTTGAATACAATAAGTTTGTGACTCTTTCTTCATTCTTACAAATTGTCAAACTTTTAAAACCATACCTAATTTCTCATAATTTAATACGCATCTCTCTACATGGAATTTTGTAGCCAAAAGTGCAATCAAACACTATTTAACATGATCCATGCATGAAAATTACTACAATTAAAAAGTAAACATTATCAACATATTAAACCACATGAAGTACACTCAAAATATTAATGTAGATGTTGGTAGAAGCAATATTTGCTTTATTTACCATGTAATCAGTTGTGATGAAAGGGTCATTAACAGCAACAAGTTCTACATCATCTCTTTGTAGGACAACCCTAGCCACCAAACGACCAATCCTTCCAAATCCTTCATCATCACCAAGAAATGCACAAACACATTAATTATTACCAAGTACAAAAAATATCAACAAATTTCTTTAATTTTCTTAATTGATAATTGTTGATCTAAACATTCACTATTACAAAGTGAACTTTAAGCCTAACTCAACCACATAAAATCGGTTCATGGGATGAGGTTTGCATCCACTTATATACAAGAAAATAACACATCCTCTCACGTCGAGAGTGAATGGGACAACATATAATGGATGGTCTGATAACGACCCGATAGCAAGTGGCACAATAGGCCCAACAAACACTCGTGAGGATAGACTTTAAATGGCTTTATACCATATTACAAAGTGGATTTTAAGCCTAACTCAACCCTATAAAATTGGTTCATGGGGTGAGATTTGCACCCACTTATATACAATGAAATATTCTCAATGACCAGACAATTCACATATTGATAAATTTGAGACACAAATCCAAAACGAAATGAAAAAAAAAAAATGGAGTTATTAGAATACCATTGATGCCAATCTTTATTTTCTGCGCCATAATCTCTAAATGGTTTAGTTAACACAAAGGGAAAAAGGACAATAGAACAACAGTGAAAATGAGTAGAGAAAATTAAGTGACAATGAGCAACATGTTCATAGCTATGTATATAAATTGTTGAGTGAAGGTGTGTGAAGGTAAATAAATGTAAGTTTTGTGTGTCATGAACCACGAAACTTCCATTACTTTCGAAAGAAAGTTTCAAAAACTTACATTGTCAAACAAAGAGAACAACAACTTTCATGTAGAATCGGTAAAAGTCATTTTTCTTACAAAATTATTGGCTAAAACTAAAAATAGAGTAAAAAAACGTGTTTTAAGACATGTAATAATATATATCTAATTTATTATTATTTTTGTATTTTTATTACCTAAACTATACAAGTTTACCACATCCTTCATTAATTTTTTTATTATACATCTTTAAATTATGTTTAAAACTTTAAAAATAATTTAAGTTTTAAATCTTAATTTTAATGTTTTGCGTATTAATTCTTAAAATTTGTTTTTATTATTTTTTAAGTTTACATTTATTTTAAGTTTTATATTTTAAAAAGATAAGATTTCTTTAATTTCTTTTTTGAATGTAAGAAAGTGTAGTGAGTGGTACGACTTTGTTTTAATTTATTTTTCTTTTTAGGATATTTAACTTTAGTAAAAAATTACAACATGCATATTATTCCTTGATATTTAACTCGGGTAGAAAAAACTACAACTTGCATACATTCATCAATAATAACATTATGCTAATGATTTTTTTTAATTTTTTAATAATATTTATCATTGAATTAATTAATTGTAATATACCACTATCAACATTCTTCATTGTTTTTTTTAATAAATAGTTACCATAATTTTATAAAAGCTTTAATTATCTTTAGTCATTACCACATGTGTTTATACAACTAATCTTAGGAAGCCTTTTATTCTTTGCTTTTTTCTTTATATATTTTAAATTTTTAATTGTTCATTTCAACATTAATTGCATTATTTTTTTATTTTTTAATAATATTTATCATTAAATTAATTAATTGTAATATACCACTACCAACATTCTTCATTGTTTTTTTTTTAATAAATAGTTACCATAATTTTATAAAAACTTTAATTATCTATAGTCATTACTACATGTGTTTATACAACTAATCTTAGGAAGCCTTTTATTCTTTGCTTTTTCTTTTATAAATTTTAAATTTTTAATGGTTTCTTTTTAACGTTAATTGTATATTAACATCAATTTTTCTTTAATAAGTATTACAAAATAGAACAGAGATGAACAAAAGGGAACAAAGATGAACAAAAGAGTAAATTGAAGACAAAGGATATGAGAATGAATATCTCTTCTATCTTATTATTCAAATCAAAACAAATGGTCTGAATGTATACAAGTAGTACACTCATTCTAGGGTTTAACTAAAGAAGGAAAGAATCAATAATTAAATACTAGAATCATAACACACAAAGATAAAATAAAGGTTATTCCCCTCTATAAAGAGAAATACTGATAATTAGAAAAGACACCCAATTATTCTTCTCTATAAAGAGAAACAATTGATAATTAGAAAACACTCTCAATTAATATTAGGATCCTTCTGTAACTCTCGTATCCGTATCCTTTAATACCCTGCCACAAGCTGGAGAGTAAATATTGATGAGACCCAGCTTAGAACAAATATTCTTAAAAGATTGAGGACTTAAAGCTTTGGTATAAATATCAGTCAGTTGCTCTGTCGTGGAAATGGGAAGCAAATGGATGAGACCTTTCTTTAATTTTTCCCTGACCGCGTGACAATCTATTTCTATATGTTTTGTACGCTCGTGAAATACTGGATTTATTGCAATGTATCTTGCTGAGTCATTGTCACAGTATAAAAGAGATGGTTGCTCAAAAGGAACTTTGAAATCTTGAAGAAGATAAGTTAGCCATTGAATTTCACATGTAACAGTGGCCATTGCCC
>Ga0123342_1006616_pt1 | contig 15940 bp, 6 predicted proteins | sample Turbeawhitnodule_FD_89960 | JGI IMG/M metagenome (GOLD analysis project Ga0123342, IMG submission 89960) | Root nodule microbial communities of legume samples collected from Mexico - Turtle bean Mexico white nodule | ecosystem: Host-associated > Plants > Roots > Nodule | place: Mexico: Nepantla... | reverse complement strand
TAAATGAGGTAAGGAAATTAATTCATAAGTTTCAGTAATTGAATTAAAAATAAAGTAACATAAGATGAATGAATGACATAAGGTGCAGGAATGAATTCATTGCTATTCATAAATTGAATTCAATATTATATTACAATTCATGCTTTTCATTAATTTATATTATACTATATATTATATTTTAATTCCATCATCAGGAATTGAATCCACATCATCATCTTCATCACGCCTTTCTTTTCGAAAGGCTCCTATCACCGTCACAACACTACCATCGTGCAAACAAGGTTCACGGAAGCGGCGAAGGCTTGCGGTCCCACTAATAGGTTCATAGGATTTTTAACACCGTTAATGGTGTTGGGTAAAGGAAGATTAGGGTTATGTTAATGGAAACCTTAATCCATAAACCCTAATTTTAAAATTAGGGTTCTTTGATTTTTGATGGTTTAGGACAATTAGAGATATATTATAGAGGAATGGAAACCTTAATCTATAAATCCTAATTTTAAAATTAGAGTTCTTAAATTGGGAATATTTTAAAATTAGGGTTCTTTGATTTTAGAAAAATATTAATGGAGAATCACAACAAGAGCAACGACGCTATGATACCACATGTAAATCAAAATACGATTAAACATGATTATGAACGCATACAAAAATGTTCTTATACAGATCTTATCATATCATGATTCTCACATATATCCATACAATCAAGAAGGAATATGCACTTACCTTGATCCATGAGTGATCCTACTTGAGCAATTACTTTATCTCCTCTGTCCCAATCTATCTCTTAGCAATTCTGTTCTTGTCACACACTTTCGTGATGGTTAATATTGAGACAACTATTATTTGCAGAGACAAAACCCTATAGCCTTTAGTTCCCAATCTCCATCAGATGTCGGTTTTCATTAGGTATATCATCAGATATATATTTCTCATGTTAACCAATGAGCCTTTAATTATATTATTATTATTAAATCATATTTGGGCCCAAAGCCCAAACTCTAAGTCATGTGAGTCACTTTATAGAAATTAATTTACATAATTTCTTACATTTCCAACATATCTACATGATTTTGCAAATGTGTGCTTCGAATTTGGATTTCATCAAACAACCCACACAAATATGCTATAGTCATCTACGACAATAAGAATGTACTTGTGACCATGAACAAAATTTATTTGATAGAAACCCATATGTCAAAATGTAACAACTCACAAATTTCAAAGGCTTTATTCTTACTAATCAAATATGACAATTTCATTTGTTTTGCCAAATTGAAAATATCATAAATAACATCCTTGTTTATAAAAATGTTAGGATCTTTCCTAAAAATAGTTCTTAATCTCTCATTTCAAAGGTGCCCCAACCTAAAGTGCCATAAACTTCATTTTGGTATGCTTTCTGTTGTAGCATTGATGAACTGAGCCTCTACCATTTTCTTTTAAGTATATATCATCTGTAAGTACAAACCTCCCACTTATTTAGCCAAATCAATCATCCTCATTGATTTCATATTCTAGAATTGACAATTCTCAAACAAAAAACTTACAAAACATTTAGAATTTTGACATAATTTAGACATGAAAAAAAAGGTAAAAATTGAATTCTGGGAGAAATAACTCATTTGTCAAAATAAGGCCAAGAGAGAAAACTATTATACCAGAGTGATTGGGCAAAGTTTTATGCCCTTTAGGTAGAATTACACTAACAAATTTATTTTGATGAAAGGTATATATGAAAAAAAAAACAAGAAAGGAGAGTTAAATTTTGTTTTAAAAAAATATTTCTTTTTCATAAGCATTATTTAATATTTCACAATTAGACGATAGATTCAGTATTTACAAAAATAAAAGACTTTTAACTTTTGCAACTTCCATTATTGAAGGAGAGTATTTACATAATATTTTTTATATTGGTTCGTCTGTCGCAATACGTCTAGTTCTTGACCAATAAAGTTTCATTGAATAGAGTACCGCTACGAAATATAAATTAGTATTATTTGATTAAGCTACTCCTGGTTAACAGTGAGTATTCTTTGGGCTTATAGCAACTCTTGACTAACCTCAGTAAAGTATTATTTATTTAAGTCACTCTTGAATGACCACAAAGTGTTCTTTAATCAAACCACTTATGGCTAACCACTAAGTGTTCTTTCACAAGTCACTCCTGACTCAAGATAGTTACAAAATTTGAGCGATTAATATATCATTGTTTTCGCTCACTAGAGAGGGTAACGTCTTTCAACGTATAAAAGGTTTAAGTTCTCTCTACTAGTTTGTAGGAATAAACACAAATTGTACTCTTACAAAGCTTTTCTTCTCTTTGAAGCATATCTTTATATAGGCTTGGAAAAAGTAGTCTTTGTATTTCCTTTTTTAGTTGTTGAGTAGCTTTGAACTCTCTTGATTGTCTTATTCTTCTTCTACTAGCTTTTAATGAGTTTTTGCGTTGAGAAACATTATGCATGACATGTAACATTAATTTCTCTTCTCTTAATCTTTCAGATAGATGACAATACTTATCTTCTTCCATAGCATAACTTGTTCACCAAATAATGGTTAAATACACTGGAGAGGACATATAGCTGGGCTAGAGTTAAAAAAAACTTGTGTTAGGAGAATTGACAAATGTCGCAGCTTTGGCTCTACTCCCAAGATATAATTAAATGTTGTTGTTTGGTGCATACTTCCTTGGGAATAGATGTAGAATACATTTTCTGCAATACAAACTCAAACTTCAAAAATATTTTTCATGAAAGTGTTAGCTTGATCATTTAGCTATACTTATCGTCTGATCATCTTTAATTTTTAATTATTAGAAAATGTGGTTGATCAACATGGCGCTCTTATCATCTAAGAAATTGTGCAGTTGTATGATATAATATTCGTCATATAAGACACAACTACATATCTTGTTAATTTAAGCACTAAATCAAAACTACAAAACTACAAGGTGTTAACAATATTGACAATATCAAATAATATCAAGGAACAATATATGTTATCTATGGCTCATGAATCTAATATCGAGGAGTTAGAATATTGACATGAAGGACAAGATAAAATATAGAATTTTATCTAAGGATAGATGGGATTGTGTAGGCATGCTAATGCTGACATGATTTGAAGTGTGGCATGAAGAAGCTAGCAAACTTAATTGGAGTACTAATGTAAGCAAGTTTCTATTCAAGTCATTCAATACTTGTTGAGGACTACATGAATCCTCGTTTCTTGGTTGGTCCTGATTCTCCTCAATCTTTTCCTAGACAACATTGTGCACTGTAAATTATTCTTTGAACCAAAATTCAGAGGATACTCATGTTTCTTATAACACACGTTAACAATGCCCATTCTTTCCACAATAGGAACAAAGCTTTTCTGAGACACGTCCCCAACTGTTATTGCCTTTGCCTCTGCAAAAGTTCTCGATGTTTCCAGCAAACACTTTGTTTCTCTTCACCAATACTTAGGTTACCATGCCTTTCACGTTGAATTATGATAGAAAAAACTTTGTTCAGAGAAGGTAAAGAGTCCATCAACAATATCTGAGATTTGACAGTACTAAGATAGTCATTCAAACCATTCAGAAACTGAATAATTGTATCTTGAAGTCTATAATTTTTTGCATTACTCAACACTTGGCAATTACATCGAATAGGACAAGTGCAAGTAAGAATCGATCTATAACTTTCAAGCTTCTCCCACAGCTTGTTAAGCTTAGTGGAAAATTCAGTTACACCGAGAGGTCCTCATTTGAAATTATGGATTTCCTTGTTGAAGCTCTGAAACACGAATCAAATCTCTTTGTAAGAATCATTCTTTTAAATCAGACCAGATGTCTATAACATTTTCCATGAAAACAACACTCTCCTATTGATAAGGAGATGGAATTCACGATTCATTAGTTGCATCTTTTCCAAGAAAAATAGTGTGAATCTATAACAGGTGGCACCAGGAGCTTCTTCAACAAATCTGTATCTCTTGTTCGCGATCAAAGAGGTTGGGGCATCATTATTGCCCAAGAATGGTTGGGGCATCATTTAAACCTAAGAATAGGGTCTAGGATAGTGATTGCACCATTTCCCGATTCTAAATTTGAATTTCTGGAGAGTTGCACAACATAGCTCCTAGAGAAAAGGAGGGGCTAGAGATATCATAAGAAAACTGGAAAGAAATTTACTGAGTATATGTATATTCTCATTCAAGTTTTGAATACAATGTTTCTTTTACATAAAAAATAAAAGAAACGTAACAAACTAAAACAGACATGACTGATTTCTATAACCATGTAGCGGATCATGATTTGTTGATTCAGTGGTGGTAGCGGATGAATCATGTAATACAGATTTGTTCGTTACTTATTCATACTATTTTTTACTGGTCTAATAACTGTTTCAAAAACATCAATTCTATTTTTCAAAGTTCAGAATGATAATTTACTATGATAACAATAAATCAAATGCGTAGATGTGACACAATTTAAGGTGCGGGGAAAATGATAAAATGGGTGAACAGCAAATGCATCACGATTAAGATCTCAAATTATTTCCTTGAAGAGAAGGAGTAGCAGATATTCCATGTAAAACTCTGCAAAACTAAAGTAAAGCGATTACTTATTTATAACACCTTTCCTATAGCTTACATAGCTTATCGCGATGCCTAGATGCATTGTTCGGTGTTTTGAGTGCTCAAAGGTAAGTGCAAGAAGAGATATTTGTAGGTGCCCAACATCAAATATTGTATTGGAATGTTGGTGCTACTTTTACAGGTTTGAGTGACTTGCTTGGACTTTTACCCGATGCCATGAAGTGTTCAAAATCCCTCTCAGGTTCCAAATGTCTTCAACCTTTTCAGGCTGGACATTTGCAGCAGAATCTACCTGCAAATTAGACAAAAGGTGAGATGTCACAAAATATCCCCGACTAAATTAGAGGGGTGATCCCTCTGAACCATAATGAAAATGGTGTGAATATAGTATTAGAATAGCAGTTATTCAACTTCTTGGGCGGTTAGTTGTTAGCAAAGTAGTTAAGTGAATTACACAATGACTAGGTTGTTAAGTATTATAGTCAACTAAGGTGTTAATATAGGTAGTTAGTTTAGTTATACAGCTGTCACTCAGACAAATACACTGATCCTGTAAATTCTTCAGTGTAACCTTTGTTCTTTTAATTAATAAAATCTCTATTCCGTTAAACTTAGCATCTTGAGCTTGAAGGTCCTCCTCAAGGGTTAAACCTACTCCTTCCACTTTGCTTACCTCCTCTTCTAAGTCAACACATTCTTCTATGGTACTATCAGGTAGAATCTATATCAGCAAAGCACATTGCCTCCGACATTTAACAATAAATAATCCATCCAAATGGTTGCATTTCACCTAAAACAAACTCACAACTTACCTACAGATCAACACTAATCCATACGCGCCTACAGTAAAGACACTGGAACAATCAAAGGCTGAAAAAAAGTTATGGTATTGATTGAGAATGGAGCAAGACACAACTTTGTATCCAGTATAATGGTACAAAGGTTGGGGTTAATTGCTAACCCCAACAATAGATGACTTTTAACCACTTAAATTTGAATTGAATGACCATTATCCTACCATCGTGGTCGTACATGATACATCTATACATGTTAACAACAGATTTACAGATTCATCAAGTACATTAGAAAAGATACAAGAATCACAACAATGGGGCGACATACCGCTTTTGCAATAATCTCAGTGCTCTGAAGAATATCAGCCGTGACTTCAAAAAATACCCATGCCCATTTGTCACTGCTGGCATGGTCTGATATATAGGGAACACCACTTTTCTGAAATCTTGAAGCTTCCATCCATGTTTTGCCTCCATCAATAGACACATCTACTCTCTCAATGCCTCTGCCACCTCCTGAGGCGGCATATCCACTAATTTTTACCTGCACACGATGTGCAAGAATTAATATTTCAGTCAATTACAACAAGGACAAAAAAAATGTAAGAAAGAAATTGCGAAAATCATCAAATGGAATATATGCCAAAATTTGAGTTAAGGTAGATGGATAGGTGTGTATTGAAAATTCATTTGTGCAAAGAAAGATTGTGGACGTGTTTTCATTTTCAGGAAACTTCAAATAAAAATATTATTTGACTTTACATAAGAGGAAAACAAAAATAATTTTCCCAGTACTGGGAATCGATCAGGGAACCAGAACAATATATTCTGAAGAAAAAGTCAAATACAAGGATGTTTTTGAGCTTCATAGTGACTAATAAAAGCAAAGCAAATTTATATGTTTTGGAACTTCATAGTGACTAATAAAAACACATTCATGTAACTCAAAAAAGAAAAAGAAAAAAAGAATTAATACTTCCCACATATTCATGAATAGCCCATCATAGGCCGGTTTGGACCAGTTTCTCAGTAAACTCTTCAAGGGAAGAAAAATAAGAATAAAAAACGAATTTGATTTCTCAATAAGCTAAAATTAGAGAAGCTATATGAGAGAGAGCTTCTACAAATTGGCTCATGCATAAGCTACTTTTAGCTTATGAATAAGCTAATTTCAATTTTTCTTCTCCTAAAAGGAACTTATGGAGAAACTCATTCAACCAGGTATACACATGATTAAATAAACTAACCTTCCCAGGCTTTATTGTGCTCACATCTTCTAGAGAACATATAACACACTGCCACAACAATATTAAGTATTAGTTTTTGTTAGGAAATCAAGAAACGGGAATCCTAATACACCTACTCTGCTACAAAAAACAGAGTAACAGAAAGAGTTTGTATTCCTTCACAACCTTATAGCAACACACACACACCTGGGTAAACAAATTACCATTTTGTCACCATTGCAAAAGTTTCAAAGAGGTAAAAAACAAACAAACTTGTTCTACTTGGTTCATCATGACCTGATTACTCAACATGTAACAAATTATATGTACTAAACAGAGCTTAAAAATACTAACTGACAGGTTTTTTGTTACTTAAAAAGGAAGGCAGAAACAGTAAAATAATCAAAATACCTGAACTGGGAAATCCATTTGGGGTCTGCGGGTAGACCAATCAATATTATCCCAGTTAACTGATGGTGGAAACATTTTGTAGTCCTTTTGCATGAAAAAACCCTGATACATGATAATTTGAAGTTATAGGGCATTTTGAATAGGAAATGTTTGGTATATCAATACAACTCTGCATAATATATTAGACCTGGCATTCTTCTGCGATGATATTGATCTCTTCCAGCCATTTAACAGACCGGGCTCCAATGACACCAGGAACAACCACACGTAATGGATACCCATGATCCCTATTAAGAGGCTAATGAAAGGGACATTAAACAGAGCTGAAAACACTAACTAAAATAATAACATAATATACCTCACCATTCAAAGCCAAAAGAAAAATCCAGAAGTAAATTCACACTGAAAGTATAATGTATAATTCTGTTACAAAGGAAAGACAAAGATTAAAGATAGTTATGGTTCAATGACAAAGTCTATAATGAATAGTAGTCATGCATACCCCCTGGATGTTCATCTCGTTACCTAGAAGAAAGTAATTGTTTTAAACTTTGCGAAATCTATTCAATACCTAATCTTATTTATTCTACTGTGAATTTATTGGATACATGTAAAGAAGTAGGAAAAAAGGAAAGAGGAAACTCAATAAATATTCTAAATTAAAGATACTTGATTTATATCAGATGTATGACCGTTCAAAATCCATAGACTAGTGCCTGACCTACTTGGTTGGCATAAATAACACAATCTATTTATTATATTGATTTCCTTTTATTAATATAAATAAAGCACCCATGTTGTCTTAGAAACACGTGGTTTCAACTCAATGTTTCTCCCTTATCTAGGGTTTAACAATTATGAACAATAATCATTTCCCTCATATTTTAGATCAATAAAAGTAAAAAATATGACCACCCTTCTGGTGCTTATATTTTGAATTTCTTTTCGCAGTTTCTAATTCAAAATCCAGTTATAAAAGCATTCTAGTATTCATGTTCTTTTCGTAGGTTATGGTCTCTAAGAGGTGTAGAATTTTTTCTGGATTGTGATGCTTAATACAACCGAAGTAATGAAGCCTCTTTCCCACCAGGTGGGGTTGGCTACCTTGTTCCAACAACACCGCAATGATAACGTGCAACTGTTAATCACATTTGTAGTCATTAGACAAACCATTAGCTACTAAATCCTTCATAATGACTTTGCCTATAGTTTTTCTTGACCTTCTAGCTTTACGTGGCAGGGCTACCCTACATTTGATCTCCTTAGTAGGGTTTAAATCTTCTCCAGACATGCATAAACTACCTACAGTGGCATGACTGACTTTTCTTCTTGTTCCAACACTTAGAGGTGGAAAATTTCAAGGATCTACTGAATCCTCTATTATTTTCAACTCTTAAAGGTGGAAATTTTGAAGGATCTATTGAATCCTCTATTATGGTACCTACACGTGGAAGAGAAGTTTGTGGCATTAGAGGAGGATGTGGTAGTAAAAGACATCCTCAATGCACATATTGTTAAAAAGTGGGTCTTACCCAAGAAAACTGCTACATTTTCCATAGATTTCCTAACAAGATAGCCAATATCTCAAAATCTTAGGTTGTTGAACTAAAGTTTTCTGATAAGGAATATCAAGAATATTTGAGGTTTAAATGCAACAGCCTAGCACAATCATCTACAAATACCAATTTGTAGACAAATACATTTCACAATCAGTGGAAAGTCAAAGTCTGTGGATAATTCACTCAAGTGCTTTTGATCATATTTCTGGCAATACCTCTATATGTTCTCTTTCCTTTCTTTTCCTAAAATTCCTCATCTTATAACCTTTGCTTATGGATCTAAAGTTGTTTCTCAAGGAATCGGTCAAGTTTCCCTTTTTCTTTCCTAAAACTTAAGATTTGTTCTCCTTGTTCCTACATGTCTCTTCAATCTTATTTCTTTAAGTCAATTAATCAATTCATTAATTTGTTCAATAACCTTTGATGCTACGTTACCCGTTCCTGTTTTTATTCCCTGTCATCAATGACCAAAAATACAAAAAACAGAAAAAGAAAACCATTCATGTAATAAACAATATTCATTTAGTATCTTACAAACAAATTAAACAATGAAACCTGCAGTACTTCTAGTAAAGATGTCAGAAACCTACAGCGTGGCATGAACAGAGAACCTTTTATGTTTGTTTCTTCCCCAAGGTAATGAAATCTGATAATAAAAAATTCTTGAAAACTTTAGTGCTGCAGGAAGATAGCATAGTCAAAGGTACTTACTTCACCATTCATTTCATAAGCTAGCAGAACGTCTGCTTCGGGATTTGTGGCCTGACTAAGTGGTATTGAAGCCTTGTATGGGCCTCCATTTTCCTCCTGTCAGATTTTGTAATTTTGAAAAAAATAATACAACACTTCAATGAATAGTACAAATAATCAAAATGAAGTCAATGTATCTGGAGTAAACATTTGAGCCATAGCATCACCTTGCACTTATCAACGCTTACAAACTCCACATGTCTTCCACCAAATTGAGTTACACTAGTCAACTTTGGAATTCCAACGAGTTCTAGAACATCAGACAATTTGGCACCACCCCATATGGCTGAAAAAGGCAAATATAATGAAACAGTGATTAGAATATGAAATCTATTAGGGTAGAGATTTATTTTGTAGCTAAGTACTCAAGTGGCATCCAAGTTGCTATGGAAATTAATTAATCAAGGGTTCAATATGTTTTTGTTTCCACCTTTATAAAAGTTTTATGAGCTCCTTCAATCCTTTATCACGTCAATTTTCATCCCATTATTCCAAGAAAGTTGACAATACTAACCATTTCCAATAGCAGAAACATCCCAGCCAACTCCCCTCACTGCTTTGGTCTTGCTCATAGCAGTCCTTCTATTACCTGCACACTGAGATAAATCATTTGCAGGATGTAACTATCTTATCAACAGCACAAAATCCAAGGCTTCAATTCAATCCAAGTTCTGCAAAACAGCACACACCTGTAATGTAGCAGTGACATTATACTTTGGGAGCATCCTGTCATAAAATAACATGATCATTTCATTGTAAACATGACAAATATTAAAAAACCCAAATTATTTTCTCAGAGCAGGTTGGTGTTGTTAATAATAACTCTTGGATACATGAAATGTCACTATCATTGCGACTTATCCAATTTTTACTGAGTAAATAATCAAATAATTTTTTAAAGCAAGATTATTGAATCCCGACTGTCCAACTAATTTGTGAAATTGTGAATCATAAATGATACCAAATCATAAATCTTAGTCACAATGAAAAATATAGATTGAAATAAATCGTATAATAATGTTTAGTAACATAGTTATATTTAAAACCAGAAATGGACAATATACAAGGCTCGTGAAATAAAACAATAAGTCATAACTAAATGCATGAACTCCATTTCTGAAGACTGATAACAGAACAGTGGAACAGCCGAATGTACTGCATGGAATGAATCTGACAGTATAAAACGTATAAGAAAAGCAAAAATATAGCATTCGAATAATCAAATAGGGTGTGTTCAACACTCTTAATATGCATTTTAGCCATCAAAAAGGCTTTAAAAACGGTCCACAACCACAATTATGGCCGCATTGTCAAAACAATCATAATTATGGCTGCATCGACCGCATTTGTTCCCAAAATATAAGAGATGCGACCAGACCAAAACCGAGACTGTACCTTAAAACCATGCTCATCAGCCAAAAACCTTAGGCATAGTTCACATCATTCAAGGACTAATTTGACCAACGCTGTAAAATTAAGTGACTAATTTGACATATTAGCCAACATTCAACCTCAAATCGTGCCACGCATGGCAAATCCTAGCTTAAATTACGACATTCAATGTACAAGTTTAACCATTAGCTATACCAAACACACACACACACACACTAACCAGATATCTTTCATCATGATCTGTTTGGGACGCTCCAGCAAACCGGACACGGACACGGAGTACCTGCTCAACACAACCAAACGCGTCACAAAGCAAGATAAACTAACACCTACATAATTAAGGCACAGCGATGAAGAAACCTGTTTATGTCCTCAACGATGGGAATTGGACCGTGATTCCTCTTGTAAAAGAAATCGGAAGAGGTAACGTAGGAGGAAACCAACGCCGAACGCGGTGGCTCCGCATTGAACGGTGTCTGAGAGGGAAAAGGAAAAAACGCAGCGACGATTGGTATTTAGAGTTTGCGAAAATTGGGGAACAGAGAGAGAGAAAAAGGATAATAAATTGGCTTGCCTTGGCGTTGACGGAAAGAGAAGGGTGACGCGGAGGCTCCTGGGAGTAATCAGAAGGTGCTGTGAGACCTGGCATTTTCGCTGAAATGGAAAAACAGAGAGAAGAAAGCGAGTGAAGCAGTGAAGTTCAGTGCGTTGCGATAATCGAGAATGCTTGTGGTTATATACGTGCCATTGGAGGAATGATAGTTACAATGAATAGATAAAATTAAGTTGTTATTGTTTAAAAACAGTTAGATTATTATCTTTCTATTTTTTTGTTTCCTTTTTTACTGATTTCTGCTTATTATTGTTTTTTAATAATAATTTTATTACAGAATATGTGTTCTTATTAGGAAGATGAGACCTAGAGAAATATTGAACTCTTCGTCTTCTTTTTTCGGTTGGACAGGTTGTTGGACGCTTGACTGGGGTCATTCTCGTCTTTGTGCTTCTCCTTCGGCTCTTGGTTTTGGGTGAACACCGAACGGGGTACCTGCGAAAGACACTCGACGTTCAAGTCAGTAAAGCGAGTAATCGGTATTTAGGTAGGTGCATACTAATAAATGACGTAGATTGTGTCATTAGAATATGTGTTATTTATATTATTTTAATAGACTTAATTCATTAGACCTGAGAGTTACATTACCTAATTATTAATAATGATTTAGCTTCACTAACTTTAAATTGAGCATTAATAGTTATACGTGTCGGTCAATCTGATTGTGTGTCGTCGATCAGGTAAACAGAGTCGTGCCAACTTGTGTCATCTCGAAAAGAAAGACCGAGACAAGTCATGGATAATATGTAATTAAATTTTATAACATTCATCATGGAATCTATCATACAGTACGGAGTGTGATTATTTTTCTACCTTTTATGATGATAGAAAATTATTTTATTAAAACGGTTGATTGTAATAAATTTTAATCAATTATAAAAAATTATTAAATTCACCGTAAGTGCTTGTCGAGTGTTCCACGGATTCATTGAACACGTGTAATGCACTAGTGTGCCACCCTGGAATATTTTGTATTTTTGGGGCCGGTAGGGGTATTTTTGTCTCGCAACGCATTTCAAACTTATCTTCTCATTTTTTATTTTATTTTTTAAAGGTTTTTTATACTAACAAATTGGAGTTTTTAAAAGAAAAAAAAAATATCAAAATAAACCTAGTGTGGGTGCTTATGTATTTATATGAATAGACATGTTCACTCTACATGGCTAGAATTTGACTGTGGAGAAGTTGAATTTGGTTTCATAGAAATCCAACTTTTATATGATTTTTTATAACTTTTTTACAAATGTGTTTGTCTAGAGAGGTTCTTTAAAAGGAAAAGATCTTGAAAGTTTACTAAGTATATTATCAGGAAAGAGAATTTGATGACACACTTTTAAGTATCAATTATTTTTTAGTTAAAACGTTTCCTACCAGTTTCACAAATTTTCTTTATAAAAAATTTAAAAAATCTTTCAAGTGTGTGAGTAGAATCCTTAGGACCAAAAGACAATAACTAGTTCAAGAGATTTTTCTTTCTTAGTCTTGCCACCAATATGAAGCATTAAATGGTAAAACAACTTAAAGTAAAGGAGAGCTAAAACAAAAGTAAACTATACCAGTGTCCAAGTGATACTTTTGAGTTTGTTGTAACATTTCCAAAAGTCTAAAATGAAACTATTATACAAATATATGGAGATAGATTACACTTAAGAAAAAGAAAGAAAATTGCTAAAAAAAATTGTGACAAGAACAAGTTACAAAACAAGAACTTTAGTGATGGATTTCTACATTTGTGATGGAGAATTATGGCATTAATTCGGCTTTGATGCTTTGCGGGTTTTTTTTAATGTTTTCGTCCACTAGTCAATGATGTTTTCTTCAAAATGCTTTTCTTTTCTTCCAAACTCTCCTAAAAAGGTAGTCTTTAAAAAGTTCTTCTATCAACACCTAGAAAGCTACCTTTAGAAGTGAGTTTCTTTCAATATTCAAGGGAAGGAAGAGTTCAAATAATTTCCAAGTAGAGTGATCAAATAATTTCCAAGTAGAGTGAGAAGAAAAAAAATCAAGAAAAGCACATTTTGAAGAAGACATATTTCAATTGAAAGATTATAGATGACAAAACTAAAAAAATTCCAAAAGAAAACAAGCAAAAATTAAAGCAAATTTCAATACAAGACACTCAAATAAGGAAGAGGTCTACAATATGAGCACCAAAACAAACAAAAATTAAGAAAGTTGAACTATAGACAAGTACATTTACATTTTAAAAACAAAATAATTAAGAAAATTTACTCAAAGATGCTTAACACACAAATAAAGTCATGTAATCAACTAGAAATGTAAGAACATGCATATAAGGGTGTGAATGTGTTGTGAGTTGTCCTATATTTTTTTTTTTCTCTTTGCTCTTATAGGTCTCGACCAATTCTCTTAATTTCTCTTTCATAATTTTCTTTGTTGTTTTTAGATAATATAGTTATGCATTTCATATTTATATATCCACCGACTTATTTCTACCCAATTTAAAGCAATTCTACAAGTCATGTTCAAGAACACAATTCAACTTAAAAATTAGAGGAAACTGTAAATTAAAACACGATTAAACATGATTATAAACGCATACATTCATGTTCACATATAAATCTTATCATATCATGATTCTCACATATATCCATACAATCAAGAAGGAATGGGCACTTACCTTGATCCATGAGTGATCCTACTTGAGCAATTATTGTATCTCCTTTGTCCTAATCTATCTCTTAGCAATTTTGTTCTTGTCACACACTTTTGTGATGGTTAACAATGAGACAACTATTATTTGCAGAGACAGAACCCTATAACTTTTTATTCCTAATCTCCATCAAATGTAGGTTTTTCATTAAGTATCATCATATATTTATTCTCACGTTAACCAACAGACCCTTTAATTCTATTATTATTATTATTAAATCATATTCGGGTTCCAAACTCAAACTCTAAGTCATGTGAGTCTCCCTTTATAGATATTAATTTACATAATTTCTTATAGAAACGAATCCAAAGTGTCTCGGCCTACTGCAATTTAAATGTTTAAGAACCTTGCTTAAAACTAAAACCAAAGAAGAGTTCAAAATAAAGAAGGAAACTAGTTAAAACAATTAGGTTTTCATGTCGTAGACTTAGGAAAATTGTGTGATTTTTTATGGACTACTTCTAAGGAATTGATGGACAATTAAAAGGACTATATAAACCGAGCCTGCATGGATTAAAATTTTGTAAATTTCTTTTTGTACTCCCATAATTTCTTCCTACACCCACATACTCTCAAAATTTTCAAAATTCTCCATACCAGATTCTACACTATGAAATACAAATTTGTATTTCGAATTATACAATTTGAAATACAAAACTTTATATCCTGAATTGTATAATCTGATATAAAAATTTTAACTTTTGGATTCTATAACTTAGGAAGTCTCCGGATTCCACATTCTAGAATTAAAGAAAAAATGTTGAATGAAAATTGTCAACAGATAATTTGAGAATTTTCTGAAGTATGGGATGTAGGAAGAAACTCTCCTTAATCCCTAATTCATATCACCTTCATGAAATTCAACAATGCTTAATGGTTTTTTGATATTTAATAATGTGTTTTTTTGTCTTTCTGAAGTACATAGATTATTTAAATTTGAATACTCATCAAATATAATAGTCAGAACTAAGTCATTTTTATAATAAAATTTAAATATAATGGTATATATATATATATATATATATATATATTATTTTTCAATTAGAATAGTAATAATGTGTATGCATGTATTATCTTAAAATGTATATATTTAATAAAGTATTTTATTAGTCAATTTATTAGTACAATTAAAATATAAATTTCATTGAAAACCAGAACATCATATTAATATTTTTTACCCATATCTTATTACGAATGAGTCATGAGAATATTATTGAGATCATTTATCTAATTCATCTAAATAATAAAAAATAATTAATATAATAAACAAAAAATATATTTATTTAAAATTTATATTTAAAAATTATTTTTCATTAATATAAAAAAACTTTTCTCATGTGCGTTAGGATGTATATACATATATCTTTTGAAAATACGCAAATATAAATATCTATTTTGCAAGATAAAACTTTCTAGATGAACAAATTGTGAATTTCAGTTATTGTTAGTGTTGGGAAAAACGGGTAATTTTCCCACTAAAACAGAACACTAACAGAGCTACCCGACAAATGATATTGAATAAATAGAGCGGAATAATAAAAAAGATAAAGAGGAAAAAACACACCAGAAAATTGTTAACGGAGTTCGGCCACTTTAGCCTAATCTCCGAGCACAGCTGAAACAACCCACTTTTATTATTATGGGAGAAGATATTACAAATTGGGATATATAACAGTGAAGGAGGAGAGGTTAATTTATAACCCTCAAACTTCCTTTCCAAACAATGAACCCACCGATGTGGGACTTGGGATTAAGCCAAAATCAACAAATATCCACCTTGGCTTAATTTCAAGTCCCACCAAATACAAATATTCTCAAAACATAACAAAAACAAACTTTGCAGTGCTTCAAATTTGCGCCTCCGGGCGCCAACTTCAAATGTGCAAGATATTAACCAAGTCTAAACAATGTTCAAACTTGGCCCTTGTAACCAC
>Ga0123342_1006615_pt1 | contig 15943 bp, 9 predicted proteins | sample Turbeawhitnodule_FD_89960 | JGI IMG/M metagenome (GOLD analysis project Ga0123342, IMG submission 89960) | Root nodule microbial communities of legume samples collected from Mexico - Turtle bean Mexico white nodule | ecosystem: Host-associated > Plants > Roots > Nodule | place: Mexico: Nepantla... | reverse complement strand
TACATGATTGCTTGTTTAGGGTCTTTTCTTTTTTGTTTCTTTACAACAAAACTTGATCATTCATACACTTTTGCATACGCCTTTTTGAAGTCATTTCTTATCAAAATTAGTGAATGTTTCATCGAAGTTGACAACTTTATTTATAATTTAAATCAAACTGTTTTGTAAAATTGAGTTTCGAAAACTATTTTTCTTCAATCTACTTCCTGGGTTGTTAACTCAAATCATTTTACTTATACATGAATTATTAGAATAGTAGAAATTTGATTTTCAGTCGTGTGATTGGGTCCTTCTCGATATTAAATTGGTCTTCCAGTAGAGAAAACTATAGTAAGGCTAACTTCCATGGTTTAAATAATTTAAATTTTTATTTATTTAGAATTCTTAATAATTATGAAGTTTTTAATTTTTGTAGTGTTAAAAAAAATATTGATGATTGAAACAATAAAGTTCATTTAGTGACGTGGGTTTAAAATGAAATAGGGCTGCAGAGAGTAAAAAAATTGGACAACATATTAGACCAGAAAACTAGAAAAAGTGATGTAGGGTGTGTAAATTAAACAAGGGATGCAGAGAGTAAAAAATTTGTAATGTACAATTTTAGTTGTAATATTTTTTTTAAGTATTCATATCTTTTGTTTAACTATTTCTATTACTTTTGTACTTTGGATGTGTTTGTGGATTTGGGTGTTTATGGATGTATTGTGAATGATAGTAATTTGTTTGAATGTGATTTAGTTGGTATTTAATTTTTACAGGTAATCTGGTTAGAAAGCAAAATAAAATGTTTTTTTTTTCTTCATCACATGCGTCGGCCACAGGCCCACGCAAAATCTGATATTTTTTAAATATATATTTTTATCATTTTCGTCGGCCAGACCGACGCATAAGCGAAATAAAAATTATGCGTCGGATTTGCCCACGCAAAAGCCGCCGCATATGCGTCCATTTTGTGTCTACCCAACTTTTGCATGTTGCGTCCGTTTTGCGTGGGCTTGGCCCACGCAAGATGCGTCCAACTTTCTGACCCACACTAGTTTTCATTTGCTTCCAGGCTTTTTTCGTGGGATGTGGAACAGACGATAATCCGACGCATAAGCGTCCGTATTTTAGCTTTTGCGTCCGTTTTTGGCCCACACAAAATGGCTGTTTTCTTGTAGTGCCCCTTATCCAAACACAACATTAAAGAAACACCTCTTACGTGGTCAGTGTTACCTAATTATGAGAACACACAACCTTTCAACCTTGAGCCGAATACCGTGAGAAGCTAAAGAAGGCATGAACTTATATTCAAGTTTACTTGAATTCTTGTGTTTTTCTTAGGTTTTTTACTGTATTTATTTTAAGTTTTACCTTTTGTAGAAAATATTGTATAACGCTTTGTATCTTTGGTTCAAAAGAGAGTTGTTAAGTGAAATGCACGATTATACTATAACAAAGAAATTAAGAACCTTTAGAAACCTTCAAGCCATTAGCAAAATAATGAAAAATGATGTGAGGGTGCAATATGTGGGGGATATGAACCTATTTGTAAGAGTGAAGTCCATGACATAGAGGGGTCAATATTGTTCTTTTACAACATGGTTTTTATAAAGTTATGGTTACATCCTGATATGACCCAAATTTACAAGAAGCTGACCACGAGCCCAAAGAAATATTCAAGGCTAGGTCAAACATCTCAATTGAAGACATAGGGCCCCACCGGCCATCAAAAGATCCTCAGGAGAAGAACCACCGGGCATGGGTGAGAGTATCAATTATTTTTTCTTCTAGTCTTTTTAAGACAAGTTTAATTTCAAATCAATTAGGCTCATTTTGGCCCAAGAAGAAGAATAAGTTAGCTTAGGCTTTTAGAAGAAGAATATGACCCATGTGCTTACCTTTAACCTAGATTCTAGAACACTTCCCCATGTGCTCGCATTTAACCTAGTTTCTATAAGCTTGCAGTCATTAATGCCCCTACCCTTCCTCTCTTCCTCTCTAAGGAACTCATATCTATAAATAGTGTATCTGCCCTATTGTAAATCACATTCAATTTTGAGTAAAGAAACTCTGTCAAAGTATTTTCCTAATTGTTTTCCAAATTATTTTTCAATCTTATCTTGAGCAGAGATTGCTTCAAGTGATGACTCCTCCCTCACTCATCTTGGAGCTCCCTCCCCAAGTGGTGTGATTCAATCCCACTTCTTCACCTCCATAAGCTTCCTTTCCTATTTACTTTTTTCCTTTTTCTTCTTTTCCATTCTGCCATTATTCTTCTTTGCCTTGTCTATTTCTTTTATTGTTTTCCGCCCTTTATCTTCTCCTTATATTGCTATTATTTTCGTGTTCATCATCTTAATTGTGTTTTTCTCTTTGCTCTTTTGAAGATAACTTTCACACTTAACCACTTGGTTAATTCGTGTCCAGTGGCAATCTTCACTAAGTTTCACCTATCCTTGCTAATCAAATTCATAATTCAAGCGAAAATCCTAAAAACATGTGCAATTCTAAAATCAACTCACATCACATTTGTTCTTGAACTCATTTGAAAAAGAAAGTTTAGATCATAATGAATGTCATTCCATCATAGTTTCATTCAAATAATTGTACCTTTGTTCTAGCCTTCCACATCCTTTGCACTCATTTAAGCTTAACCGAATATCTAACATGTTCTTTTACTTTTTTAGTTTAAAATTTTCACAAGAAAACCACAAGTTTCTCTCAATAGGGTTATGAATTGAGGAATCTTAACATCTTTCCAATCCATAAACATTTTAAAGGTTCATTTTTTAATATTTGAGTCCCTGAACATAACCAACAGATAATTTATGTTTAACAGTCAAATTATAAAACAATAAAGACTCCAAATCATGCGTTCAAATACAACCTCTCACAAAAACCAGTTTTCCAAGAAACCAGAAGATTAAAACAACTGCTACAAACACTATAAGAAAAAAAGGTTTTAGCGAAGGTTATTTAATGGATGTTAATATAACCTTATAAATGGATTTAATTAACGAAGGTATTTTTAACCTTCGTTTAGTTCCAAAGGTTTATTCCAAAACCTCGGCAAAATAACTAAGGTTTTTTAACCTTCATTAAGTTCCAAAGGTTTATTCTAAAACCTCACCAAAATAGCAGTGGTTTTTTTAACCTTCGTTAAATTCCAAAGGTTTATTCTAAAATCTCGGCAAAATAACGAAAGTTTTTTAACTTTTGTTAAATTTTAAAGGTTATTCTAAAACTTCTACAAAATATCGAAATTTTTTTAACCTTCGTTAAATTACAAAGGTTTCTTGTCAAACCTCAGCAAAATACTATAGATTTTTCCAAATCTCCATAAATAAATAAAATTAATTAATTTTAATTAATAAATAATTAAAAAAATATAATTTTTTGTTGTTTAAAATGCAATTCAGTGATGTGCATAATAATTTGGGTTAATTTTTGCAAAAATATAAATGTCACTATATATGAGCAACATTAAGCTAAATATATAGTAATTTTTTTTAAATGTTACAATTAATAAAAGACAAATTTTCTTCTAGTTAAATAAATAAACCTTTGGAACTTAACACGAAGATTAAAACAACCTTAATTAATTAAATTCATTCCTATGATTATATTAACATATGTTAAAACCTTTTTTTCTTGCAGTGATATAATATTTATTTTCATGAGATTTAAATATTCAACTACAAAATTTAAATTCACTTACATTGAGATGAGATAATTTTTTTTATCAGCAAAAAACGAATGAATAAATACTAGATATTTCAAGGATAACTCAACCTGTATACAAAATACCTTCCTAAGAAATTGATAAGTGTCTAATTTCAGTAATATTTCATATTAAAATATAGGCATTTATGAGTATTAATTTCTAATTTACATATAAAATAATCTCTAATTTATGAATTTATACCTTTTTACATTTTTTATGATTTTTATTTGAATAAGAGCATTTTATTCCAAAATTTGGTGTAAATTGCAGGTTTTTATGGAAATTTGGATTAAAGAATAATGATTTGAGCTAAAAAGAGAAAGCCGGAAGGTCCCAGAATGGAGAAAGTGTCGAAAAAGCCAATTTTGCAACAAGAGATTCTCGCTCAAAAGAGAATGCTCCAAGACTGTTTTCGGAAATCAACGCCTTTCTCGCCCAAGCGAGAATGCGTAAGACATATTGGACATTTTTTTATGTTTTATCACTTTGTCCATCATCGTGACACGGGAAGTGACCTAACCCTAGAAAATTAGGTTAAATAGGGGGCTAGAGGCTCAATCCTAGTGTGGAAGATTGAGAGGAAAACACCATAGAGTGAATTGTAACTCAATTGAGAAAATGGAAGGTGCTAGAAGTATGCGTGGCTAATTCTACCCTTTGGGATTGAGAGTAATCTGCTCGAACTCTTATGTATTGAGGTGATATATTTAATATGATATAATATTATGTTCTTGATTGACTATTGGTATTGTTGTTTTACTTCTAAATTTTCGTGACAACTTGAGAATCTTAAATCTGACTTTAAGGTATTTTTAGGGTTCTGACCTAAACAACAATACTTAACATATTTAAGTGCTAGAAATAGACTTGAAATGTTAATTGCCATTAACGTCCGAGTGTGATTCTAAGTTGTTTTTATAAATATGCGAGAAATTGATATTTAGGAAACATTTTTAAGAATTCTATATGTGAGACATCGACATAAATGAATTTTCTACGGGCATCAATTTCAATCAAAGAACTTAATATTTACATGCTAATCAAAATACATGAGAGTGAGAGAGATAAAACCTAATCCCTATTTTTCCAACTTGAAACAACTATTTTTTTTGTCTATTTTCTTATTAATCATTGCCAAGACAATCACAATCATTGCCGTAGAAAGTCATCAGAAATTCACCCTCATACCTCGTTACACAACGAAAAACCTTAAAACTAACCTATCATACAAGACATAACTAACAAGCATAGCCCCACAGCTCAAGGTAAACTCCTCCTAAATTTTCTTGACAAAATTCATACAAACTAGTGGTTCAAGACACAAATCAGAAAAGGAGAAACATACTCCATGTGCTTTGGACTTTATCCAATACCAGGCCTTCAGTTGAGCCAGAGTAAAAATTTCATTATGATCTATCCTTCCACCTCTAAAAATCCTCTTGTTCCTATGTTTCCATAATTATCCTACCACTACTATCCATACACAACCCCAAATCTGATTAACGTTGTCTTTAACTCCATTCACCTTGAAACTAGCGAAGTGCTTTTTAGGCTCCCAATGATCCGTCGTTGCAAGCCCCATCCACTCATAACACTTAACCCACACAAGCCAGACAACTCTACACGTACAGAAAAGTGAGATGTGTTTTCCTCTTCCTCCCCACACACACAGTAGATATTATCTGTCATGCAAACCCCCCTTCTTGCCAAATTCGCCTTAGACGTTATTTTGTCTTCCAAAATCCTCCATATTGTGAGATGAGATGATGGTTGTGCCTTTATCCTCCAGAAACTCTGAAATAAATCCCTCTCGTCCACCTGAACATCTTCCTTAAGAATGTCGCATGCAGATTTGACCGTGTACGTTGTTGTCGCGTCATCTTTCCAAACCCAAGAATCTTCCTTATCCACCCCTACGTACCCCCTGCTCTCTCAAAAGTTGCATCATCTGTTGTTATTGAATCTTTTCCCATTCGAACAAATTTCTTCTCCACTCAATCTTCCATGACCATTCACCCCTCCTTGAAAAAGGGACGATTTCTTATTAAGAGAAATGGAGAAGAGCCTCGGAAAATTGTCCTTAAGAGTCGTATTGTCCTTAAGAGTCCTATTGTCCACCCATGTGTCATCCCATAATCTTATCTCCCTCCCATTTCCAACTTTCCATGTGCAATTATCCTCAAACTTGTATTCACAAATAAAAGCATCAACTTGTATTATTTTGAATAAATACAAATAATAAAACATCAATGTACACCACAACCCTCAATAATATTTAAATTTAATATCGTTGAAATAAGATTTTGTTATGCTTGATAATTGTCAACCCTTTTTAGTATAAGAATTTATGGTTACATATTTTATGTTTATTCTTATCTCACACTTCAATGGCAAAAAAAAATTAAAATGAAGTATCCGTGAATATCCACTATTTAAATTCATTTCTTATTATAGTATAATTACATTCTAACTAAAATTGTATAATTTAATTTTCCATTTGAGGTCTTCATAAAAATAAATATATACCATAAGTTTTGATATAGAAAAAGATAGTGATACCCTTAGTCAATAGTCTATATATATATATATATATATATAATAGTTTTTATCCGCAAGATATATAATATGAATTTGAAATGTTGGGTTAAATTAAATAATTGCAGTTGGTTAACTAAACTCAACTGTAAATCTGATATCAACAAAATGAAAATTAAGTTATTATAACTTAATAAAAAGATAATAACAACAATTTAAATAAGTTTAATTTTATAGGTAACCCTATGTATACGAGTTCTGTTGTAACAGCAGAATCGGGTAAGACGGGTTCTAAAATTTAGAGAGGGGAGTGTGTTGTTAAATAGTTTGTTTTCCAAACCAAACCTAAAAGCACACTTCACAAGCTCCTGCAATGGATTTCTTCTATGTTCAGAATCAGCGATCAGAAATGCCAATGGACGCCAACAAGATGAAGGAGTTCAAGCGCTTTGACGTTGTAATGGACGACACAGACCATCGGTTTCGAGACTCAAACAATGGGAAATACTTCAACGATTCAAGGAGTTCACTTTACAAAACCATCATGAGAGAGTGGAAGATTCTGGAGAAGAACTTGCCGGAATCAATCTACGTGAGGGTGTACGAGCGACGCATTGATCTGATGAGGGCTGTGATCGTAGGCGCCCAGGGTACACCGTACCACGATGGTCTCTTCTTCTTCGACATCGTGTTTCCTTTCGATTACCCCGACCACCCTCCCAAGCTGCATTACCACTCTTTCGGGTACAGACTGAACCCTAATCTGTACAGCAACGGAACGGTGTGCTTGAGCCTGCTGAACACGTGGCGCGGGAAAATGCCGGAGATGTGGGACCCATCCAAGTCGACGATGCTGCAAGTGTTGCTCTCAATCCAAGCGTTGGTTCTGAACGAGAAACCGTTTTTCAACGAGCCTGGTGTGGGAGGTTTTGCGAATTTCAGCATGAACTTGGAGAAGAAGTCATGCGTGTACAACGAGAAAGCGTATTTTAGCACTTGCAAAACCACCCACCAACTGCTTCGGAGGCCACCTCGGAACTTCGAAGAGTTCGTGAGTTGCCACTTTCGCCAGCGAGCGGCTCGCATAATCGAGGCGAACAGGCAGTACGTGAGTGGGCGCGTGAGGATCGGGTATTACTCGTGCGAGTCGGCTCCGTCTTCTTCTTCGGGGGTGCACGTTTCCCAGGAGTTCAAGCACTTGATGAAGGACTTTTCCCCTGGGTTTGTTTACGCGCTTCGACGGAACTGTTCTCCTTCGAACGGTGTTGGTTTCAGGTGTACGACGGCGTACATAGTTGTGAGATGGAATTACGCCCATGACGATACCATCAAGAAATCTGAAAGCAAAGGCGGCGGATTCTTCAAAACGGTTATGGATAAGATCAAAAAGTCTTTTGGATGGAAGAATAATATTGGGAAATTTAATCAATGAAGAGGATGTTTTTTTTTTTATCAGTTAAGGGCTTCAAAATAAACTATATACGCTTATGGTTCTTTAATAATCTTTTGCTTTTTCTAATTCATTTTCAAATGATTATAAAATTTATATGCTTTGTTGGAAGAAAAAAAGATAGGTTTGTTTTAATCTGACTCCTTAATTTTTTTTTCTGTATTACCTATTAAATTTGAGATAGTTCATTTAAGTTATTTTGTTGTTGAACTAATTAGAAGTGAACAAGTTTTGCGTTTAGTTGAAGATTTATTATATAACTTTTGCATCTGAATTGGTAAGGTATGCACGATTGAGACTATGTTTCGGTTTCGGTCATCACGTCGATCAATATCATAAATCCAATTATGCTTAAGCAAAGTTAGTGAAATTAATCAATAATAAAAAATTAGCTAATACACTTCTAAACATGCTTCAACTCTCTAATGTGTCTTAATAAGAAAGACTCAAAAGACAAAATTCACACCTAGGACTTGGTCCGCCGACATCCTTTTACTGATTCCTTAATCGGAGTACCACTGTCAGATAAATGGAAAGGCTTCAATAGAGATCGATACGACGACACGACCGATCCGGATGAGCACATAGATGCATATACCACGCACATAAGCCTTTATACCTCGGACAATGCGGTCTTATGTCGAGTGTGCCCTACATCGCTGAAGGGAGGAGCCCTGAGTTGGTTCACGAAACTCCCTCCCAACTCTATCAACAATTTCGCAACGTTGGTGTCCATGTTTGAGACACAATTCGCAACCAGCCAAACCTTTATTGCCCTGGTTGGTATCCACCAAGAGAAGGGGGAGCCCCTAAGGAAGTTCATCAACAGGTTCTAATGTGAGTTGATTTTCACTGGACATTAACTTAACAAGTGTTAAGTAGATGTGAAGGTTCATTTCCATAAGACCAAAGGAAAAACATAATTATAGGTGATGATGAATGAAAAAAGAAGGTGCGGAAACAAGAACACAAATCAAATCATATGAACCGAATAGAATCACAAAACAAGGTAATTGAACCGATTAGAATTATCAAACAAAGCACATGAACCGATTAGAATAAAAAACACAAGAACAAGGCATATTTATCAATTGAAATGGAATGGAAATGGAATTGGAAGATGAAAGATAGGGAAAGCTTATGTGGTTGAAGCTTGGGAAGAAGATCACGCTACTTGGAATGATGAATATTCACCAAGATAAGTGATGTTGCCACCACTTAATAGCTCCCAAACACTCACAAGATAAGACTAAGCCAGGAGAAACAATTCTCACTATTCTCACACAATTTGTGTGTAGTAACTTTACTCTTCATTCAATATGATTTTACATGAGCCAAGCACCTCTATTTATAGTATGAGAGTGCAGGTTTTCACTAAGGAAAAAGGTGGAAAAATCAAAAGACACACCATTCAAGAAATGACGCCTAAAAGAGAGTCACATGGAAGGTATGACTTGTTGTTATTTATTCTCATAGGTCCTAAACTTCTATCCATACCTTTCTTTTATGTTCTATTAAATCTACTCTAAAGAAATTACAAAAAGAGACATCAATTGATGTTCATCTCCTAATGCTTGTGCTTTGCTCCTAGTAATCCTATGAGGCATGGTGGATGATGAGATCATGGGTTGGGCTTGGGCCTCAGATTGGGCTTGGGCTTGTTGGGCTTTGGCCTCAGGCGCCCTCTCTCATTGGTCCTCATTATGCTCCCCGGGTGAGAGAGAATTCGTCCACGAATTTGGAAGGCCTGCAGAGAAAGGAGTTAGATCGTTGATATTAAAAGAATGACTACCAAGGTATGTATCAGGCATATCTAACTCATAAGCATTATCATTAATCTTTATGATGACTTGAAAAGGACCATCACCGCGTGGCATAAGTTTGGACTTCCTTTGAGTAGGGAATCTATCCTTCCTCAAGTGTAGCCAAACCCAATCCCTGGATTCAAAGATTAATGTCTTGCGCCTTTTGTTGGCAAGTTCAGCATACTTGCCGACCTTTCTTTCAATTTGCAGCTTGATGTGATGGTGCAAGTCTTTAATAAAAGAAGCTTTTTCAAAACCATCCTTGCACAACACCTCATCAAGTACAGTAATTGGGAGAAGGTCAAGAGGTGTGAGGGGATTGAACCCATAAACAACCTCAAAAGGAGTGTGGGAAGTGGTAGAATTTACTATTCTATTATTGGAAAATTCAATATGAGGTAGTAAATTTTCCCATACCCTTGGGTTCCCAGAAATAAGGGATCTTAACATTTGACCCAAAGTTTTATTAACCACCTCAGTTTGATCATCAGTTTGGGGGTGACAAGTAGTAGAAAACAAGAGTTTAGTTCCAAGTTTTCCTCTCAAGGTCCTCCAAAAATGGCTTAAGAACTTTGAATCTCTGTCGGATACAATACTTCTAGGAAGCCCATGCAAACGAACTACTTCCTTAAAGAAGAGATTTGCAATAAAACAAGCATCATCTACTTTGTGGCATGGAATAAAGTGAGCCATTTTAGAAAAACGGTCCACTACCACAAAGATAGAATCCATACCCTTTGATGTCTTGGGAAGACCTAAGATAAAATCCATAGAAATATCTACCCAAGGCATTGTTGGTATGGGAAGAGGGGTATATAAACCATGGTGTTGCACTTTAGATTTATCCTTCCTACATGTTATACATTTATCACTGAAGCTATGTACGGATTTGCGCATTTGTGGCCAAAAGAAATGTTCATGCAATGTATCTAAAGTTTTAGCTACCCCAAAGTGTCCCATAAGCCACCCTCATGTGCTTCTCTAACAAGAGATTGTCTTAAAGATCCTTGGGGAACACAAAGTCTTTTTCCTTTGAAAAGGAAACCATTATGTATGAAAAAATCTTTGTGTCCTTCTTTGGAACACTCTTGATAGATAAGAGAGAAATCAAGGTCATCTTTATAGATTTCCTTTATGTGATCAAAACCTAAATATTGAACATCCAAAACATTTAGCAAGGTATATCTTCTTGAAAGAGCATCTGCAACCACCTTTATTTTACCTTGCTTATGTTTGATCACATAAGGAAATTTCTCAAGAAACTCCACCCATTTGGCATGTCTCTTGTTAAGCTTGCTTTGGCTTTTCAAATATTTAAGGGATTCATGATCACTATGTATCACAAACTCCTTTGGAAAAAGGTAGTGTTGCCAATTTTGCAAGGCTCTAACAAGAGCATAAAGTTCCTTATCATAGGTGGAGTAGTTGAGATGACTCCCCTTGAGTTTCTCACTAAAATAAACTATAGGGTGACCCTCTTGAAGGAGAACAACCCCAATGCCTATATTAGAAGCATCACATTCTATTTCAAATGTTTTAGTAAAGTTAGGAAGGGCTAAAATGGGGGCCTTAGTCCATTTTTTTTTCAAAGTTTCAAAAGTTTGAATTTGGTCTTGTCCCCACTTGAATACCACATCCTTCTTTACTATAGCATTTTGAGGTGCGACAATGGTACTAAAGTTTTTCACAAACCGCCTCTAAAAACTAGTAAGTCCATGAAAACTTTGTACCTCATTAACATTGGTGGGTGTTGACAAATGTTGAATTGCTGCAACCTTTTCTTTATCTACATGCACCCCTTTTGAACTCACAACAAACCCTAAGAAGTATATATGATCTAGTGCAAACATACACTTGGCATGATTAGCATACAAACTTTCCCTCCTAAGGGTTTCTAATACTTGCCTAACATGTGACTCATGATCTTCTAAAGACAAGCTATAGATAAGTATGTCATCAAAATAAACTACTACAAACTTCCTAATGAAAGGTCTTAGAACATGGTGCATGAGTCGCATGAAGGTACTAGGAGCATTAGTCAAGCGAAAAGGCATGACTAACCATTCATATAAACCAAATTTGGTCTTAAAAGCGGTTTTCCATTCATCCCCAGGTTTAATTCGAATTTGGTTATAACCACTCTTAAGATCAATTTTGGAAAATATTTTAGACCCATGTAATTCATCCAACAAGTCATTTAATCTTGGGATGGGATGCCTATATTTGATGGTTACGTTATTTATAGCACGACAATCCGTACACATCCTCCACGTCCCATCCTTTTTAGGGACAAGAATCAAAGGCATAACACATGGACTCATGCTATCTTGCACCCACCCCTTAGCTATTAAGCCCTCTACTTGTTCTTGAATTTCTTTGGCCTCGGTTGGATTAGTCCTATATGCAGGCGTATTTGGTAAAGAAGCATCGGGTACAAAATCTATTTGGTGCTCAACGCCCCTTAGAGGAGGTAATCCTTTTTGGGGTCTTGAAAAACATCATCAAATTCCTTTACCAAATTTTCCAAACAATGAGGACTATCTGACACTAACTCACTCTCAAGGGTCCTAGGGATAGCTATAAACATATTCTTTTGGGAAAGCATTACCTTTTTGACCTCAGGCTTCTCTTGGAATTCTTTTTTTCTTTTTCGATCTCTCTCTTTTCTTTCATCTTAAGTTGGTCCTCATGGACTTCCTTTGGTGGGAGAGATTTGAGTGTGACCTCCCATGGAAGTTAAAAATAATTTTGTTGGTAAGGCCATCATGAATTGTTTTTCTATCAAATTGCCATGGCCTACCTAAAAGAATATGAGTAGCTTCCATAGGTACAACATCACACAAGACCTCATCCTTGTATTTGCCATTGGAAAAGGCTCTGAGGACTTGCTTATTTACTATGATCTCCCTTTCTTCACTAGCCATTTATGCTTATAGGGCTTGGCATGAGAGATAGTAAACAAGCCAAGTTTATCTACTACTCTTGTGCTAGCCACATTTGCACAACTACCCCATCCATTATTAAAGAACACAACTTATCATTGATGAGACATATAGTTTAAAAAATATTTTCTCTTTGACTTTCATCAAAGGGTTTCAAACTTGGCCTAGCATTCGTCTCACCACTAATAAGTCACCCTCACAAGGAATCTCACTCTCATTTTCACTTGTGGATCTAGAGGTGTTGGAAGACTTATTAGAGCGTTGGGAACTATGATCACTTAAGACTACCCCATCATGCATCATCATATTTCGTTTAAAAGGACAATTAGAAGCAATGTGACCATAACCTAAACATTTAAAGCATTTTCTATTTAAATCATTTAAAGCATTTAAAGGTGAAGGTCTAGACTCTCTAGTTTTGTAAGTGGACTCTTTAAAATATGAGGGAAAATTTGAAGAAGTTTTGTTTTTTTTTTTTCTAAGAGTGGTAAAAGTCATCATTATGAGATTTTTGAAAAGAAGTTTTCTTTGAAAGTTAAGATTCTACCTTGATGGCAAGGTGAACCAATTTTTCTAAAGAAGAATATTCATACAATTCTACCACATATTGGATATCTCTTCATAGGCCACTTACAAATCTAGCCATCTTTGATTCCTCATTTTCATGCATGTCAATCTTGATTAAAATTGTTTCAAGTTCTTTAAAATAAACATACACACTTTGTGTTCCTTGATAAAGTCGTTGGAGCTTCAACAAGAGCTTTTTCCTATAGTGTGGTGACACAAATCTAGCGTGCATGCATTCTTTCAAATCCTCCCAAGAGACCACGGTTGGTCTCTTGTTTAGCCCAATGCCCATGAGAGTTTTGTGCCACCATTGCATGGCATAGTCTAAGAATTCTAAGGAGGCTAACCTAACTCTTTGGTCATTTTGGATCTCATGTACATTAAAGATTTGTTCTACTTTAGCCTTCCAATCTAAATACACATTAGGATCACCTTCTCCGCTAAAACTAGGCAATTTTACAAATGGTAAATAAGGCTTTGCCACATGTTGGCGCCTATCTTCAAAATTGTGCATCCTCCATTCGACTTCTTCTTCATGTCCATGATAATTTTGAAAATTTCTTGATTCATATCTATGATGGTGCCTTCTTTGTCTTTGGGGCCTTTCATTTAGCATTTCTAATCTTTGGAGTCTTTCCTCCATTTGTCAAATTTCTTCCTCTTTTTGTGCAATGGTTCGTTTAGCTTCCTTCAATTCTCGAATTAGAAAAACTTTTTCAAGAGCATGAGGCTTAGATGATTCACCACTTGAAAGATGATCCATAACAACAAACAAACACAAAACACAATGAACAAACAATTAGAGAAAACAAGTTAGAAGCAAAGAATGCTTTCGGCAATATGAAAAAAAGTACTCAATCATTCAAAGAAAAATTTCTTTCCTTAGCCAAGGTCTCTCTTGTGGATTGAATAACTCTCAAGTGAAAGATGCAAAAGCAAACAACAATTGCTCAAAGTAAAATCACCAGAAAACTTGAGGAAAGAAGAAAAGACAAACAAGTAAAGTTGAAAACAAGAAAAGGCTAAACCAAAGTTAGAAAAGAAATATGAAAAAACTTTGAATAGAAGACAATCAAGAAAAGCACAAAAGAATACTCAAAGAACCTTACTAAACTTTTAACTATGAAACTTTTTGAACTAGAAAATTGCTAAAGAAAAAGGATACAAAATTCCACAAAGTAGAAAACAATTTGTCAATCAAGTTGAATCCATAGATTTGAAAATGAATTTCTAAACCAAATGATAAGCAAAATGCCTTTTGAAACAAATGCTTTGCTGTTTTTATTGTCACTTTTATGTGAAACCGTTACTATTTTGGAACAAAGCAACCCTTGTTGTATGGTTTTAACGTCAATTGCTCACTATTTTTGTATTGTTAAAAGAGCTTGCTGTTTTTCTCTTTTTTTTTTATCTTAATTGCATCATATAAATTGTCAAGAACATTCAATTTTCACACAAAAAAATTTTGGTGGATTCAAGATAATTGAACACTTGAAATCATATGTTTGGAACTTAACATCAACTTTTACTAAATCAAGTTTCTAATTAATGTGTAAACTTCACAATTAAAAGTATGTAAGAAGAATCAAAATAAGGACACCTAGAACACTAGTGAACATATGAATTTGTATGATGCAATAAAAGATCAATAAAAGACATCACAAGAAAATATTCAAAACGAAAAATGCTATGAATATAAGAAACGCTAAAAAAAAATCTACAATGAATTAAAGTGCTGGAAAATTAAAAGCAAGAAAAATAATGACAAGAAAGTACAGGTATTTGAATTTAAAAAAAAATGTAAAAGTACTTGAATTTAAAGACAAGAATTAAAGGTGCTAGAATGTAAATTGCTTGAATGCAAAGTGCCAAATCAACTCAAAAAGATGAACACAACCATAGCTCTTGATACCACATGATGTGAGTTGATTTTAGGTTGATTCATTTAGGTGACACTTTAGAATTAGAATTGAGATTGATTAAGCAATTAAGGTGACAAGTCTAAGGAAAATTCCCACTAGACATTAACTTAACAAGTGTTAAGTAGATGTGAAGGTTCATTTCCATAAGACCAAAGGAAAAACACAATTATAGGTGATAATGAATGACAAAAGAAGGTGCAGAAACATGAACACAAATCAAATCATATGAACCAAATAGAATCACAAAAAAGGGAATTGAACCGATTATAATTATCAAACAAAGCACATGAACCGATTAGAATAAAAAACACAAGAAATAGACATATTTATCAATTGAAATGGATTTGGAAGATGAAATATAGGAAAAGCTTATGTGGTTGAAGCTTGGGAAGAAGATCATGCCACTTGGAATGGTGAATATTGTTGATCAAGTGCTTTGAAGAATCCAAATCTTATGTGTTTGGTGCAAGGCTGGTGTTGATGTTGTGTTTTGGGAGGGATCTGGGTAGAATAGAATGTGATCCACTTTGTTGAATCTAAAACTGATGTGATTTAAAACCTTTTAGAAAATAAAGTGTTTTTCCAACTAAGTGAAAACAACCTATTGTTTTGTCGAATCAACCGGTTGTTTTACTCTTAGGAGTTTTTGAAAAGGTTGAAAACTGTTTTAGTTTGGTTGACTTAACTGCCAAACCAAACAATCAGTTGTTTCGTAGTTTCAACTGATTGTTTCTTTGAAAATCCTAACAGAATTCTGTTTTGGTGGTTGAATGTGCTTTAAATGATTTTCAACTGAATACGCTCCTTCATTAAATGCTTTGACCAATCTTTGGAAAATATAAATAGTTTGTTTATGTTTTCAAAGAGGGTAGAGAAACATATTTGAGTTTTTCAGTTGAGAAAAAGTTGATTTCAAGATTTGAACATTCACATCAAGCTTTGGGTTTTCAAAGAGAGTGGAATAGGATTGCAATTGTATTGATTTCAGTTTGTTCTGTAAACAAGTGTGATCCCTT